>Ga0256842_1001435_pt1 | contig 19006 bp, 31 predicted proteins | sample 4559240metaG_FD_185973 | JGI IMG/M metagenome (GOLD analysis project Ga0256842, IMG submission 185973) | Hydrothermal vent microbial communities from Guaymas Basin, Mexico - 4559-240 | ecosystem: Environmental > Aquatic > Marine > Hydrothermal vents | place: Mexico: Guaymas Basin | collected...
TGTTAAAAAAGTATTAAAAGATTATCATAATGTATGTGAACTCGAACACTGTAAAGATGTAAAATTATATTTTGATTCTGGAGGATATCAAATAATCACAAACGACATTAAAAAATCAAGATATGAGGAATTTATTCATGCTTATCATTATGTTTTAAATAGATTTTGCAATGAATATTCATATATATTTACACTTGATGTCAATTGGCCAGGCAGACTAAGTGCTGAAGAACTATATCAATATAATATAAAATCAATAACAGAATCTTTAAAAGCAATTGAAAAAAAGCCTATAATTGCTGACAAACAGCTATTTGTGTGGCAAACTAGAAATCCGTTTGTATATGATACATGGAATAAAATTTACGACGAGCTTAAAAATGAACTGAAGATTTATAATCGTTGGGCATTTGGAGGTTTAGTTGGCTTTAAAGCCGCAAGCGGCGCTAAATTTTTACCTTTTGTACCTAGTTTCTTGGATTTCATGGTAAAAGCAAAACGCGATAATTTAAAAGTAGAACACGTGCATTTTCTAGGACAATCTAGTTTTCTAGCTATTGTGACAGCCGCAATTTTACAACATATTTTTAAAATTAAAAAAATCACTTTAGATTCCAGCGAACTAGTCCGCGCAAGTAAAATAGAACAAAAATTTCCATTGTTTATTAAAGGTGATTGGATAAATGAAATTGAATTACTTGAACATGTGTTGGAACCAAGTGAATTTAAACATTTAATCGAGACCGGTAGGATGGCTAACAGCGACGTATTTATTAAAGTAATGAGTGAGCATATTAAGGAAATTGTTGATTTTGTTAATGATAATGTGGGGATGATTTGGAGTGATTTTTTAGAAAAATCTGAAGCATCATTTTTAGATAAATGGCCACAGTTTAAAAAAGGTCGTTTGTATCAAGAGTTCAAAAATAGCTTGGATCTGATCAATGAATGGATGCCGTTAATAGAAGCGGGCGATATCGAATTATCTCGTAAAAAATATAAAGAAGAAATTTTATCACAATACAAAAGTTTTTAATAAAGTTATTTTTTAAATGCAATAGTTGTGTTTAAAAAAAAAGGAGTACTATGGACATTGGAAAAATAGTTAATCGGATCATAGAAGAAAACGACAAATGGTCTGATGAACAGTTTTGTTTAGAGCAAGTTAAACAAAACAGATATGTATTAATGAATGTTAAAAAACAGACGCCGGAGATCTGTTTAGCAGCTGTCAAAAAAGATGGGTTTACTTTGTCACATGTTAGAGAACAGACACCGGAGATTTGTTTAGCTGCAGTAAAACAAGATGGATTTGCTTTGTCATATGTCAAAGAACAGACGCCGGAGATCTGTCTAGCTGCTGTAAAACGAGACGGAATGGCTTTACAGTATGTTAAAAAACAAACACCAGAGATCTGTTTAGCTGCAATTCAGCAAAATGGAGGGGTGCTGCAATACGTTAGAGAACAGACGCCGGAGATCTGTTTGGCAGCTGTAAAACAAGATAGAATGGCTTTGCAATATGTCGAAAAACAGACGTCAGAGATCTGTCTAGCAGCAGTTCGGCAAACTGGAGAGGCACTACAATATGTTGAAAAACAGACTCCGGAAATCTGCTTAGCTGCTGTGAAACAAGATGGAATGGCTTTGATTTATGTTAAAGAGCAAACACCAGAGATCTGTTTGGCTGCTATCGAAAAAAATGCATATGCATTAAAATATGTCAAAGAACAAACACCAGAAATTTGTCTTGCTGCAATTCAGCAAAACGGAAAGGTATTACAATATGTTAAAGAACAAACACCAGAAATTTGTCTTGCTGCAGTAAATGAAGACGGATATGCATTGCAATATGTTAGAAAACAGACTCCAGAGATCTGTGCCACAGCTGTTAAAAAAAATGGAATGGCTTTGCAGTATGTCGAAAAACAGACGTCAGAGATCTGTCTAGTCGCAGTTCAGCAAAACGGAAAAGCACTACGATATGTTGAAAAACAGACGCCAGAGATCTGTTTAGCTGCTGTAAAACAAAACGGAATGGCTTTGATTTATGTTAAAAAACAGACACCGGAGATCTGTGTGGCAGCTATAAAACAGAATCCTGATGTTGTAAAATATATTAATTTGCCTAGCGAACCAGAAGCTAGGAAGCAGTTTATCAAAGAATTTGTATTCTATTTAAATCAAGAAAACTAGAAAAGGAGCACTATGGATGTTAGAAAAATAGTTGATCAGATCATAGAAGAAAACGACAAATGGTCTGATGAGCAGTTTTGTTTAGAACGGGTTAAACAAATCGGATCGGATTTACTATATGTTAAAAACCAGACACCAGAGATCTGTTTGGCTGCTGTCGAAAGAAATGCATATGCATTACAATGTATTAAAGAACAGACGCCGGAGATATGTTTAGCTGCAGTTCAACGAACTGGAGATGTATTGCAGTATGTTAAGGAACAGACACCGGAAATCTGTCTAGCTGCAGTGGAACAAGACGGGATGGCTTTACAGTATGTTAAAGAACAGACACCGGAAATCTGTCTAGCTGCAGTGGAACAAGACGGGATGGCTTTACAGTATGTTAAAAAGCAGACTCCGGAAATCTGTGCAGCGGCTGTAAAACAGAACTCACACGCATTGCAGTATATTAGAGAACAGACACCAGAGATCTGTCTAGCTGCGGTAAAACTAGATGGGTTTGCTTTACAATATGTTGAAAAACAGACACCAGAAATCTGTTTAGCTGCTATTGAACAAGAAGAAGAAGCATTAATTTATATTAAAGAGCAGACACCAGAGATCTGTTTGGCTGCTATACGCCGAAATTGGCATTTATTACAATATGTTAAAGAGCAGACACCAGAAATCTGTTTAGCTGCGGTTCAGCAAAATGGAATGGCTTTACAGTGGGCTAAGGAGCAAACACCAGAAATCTGTCTAGCGGCAGTTAAACAAGATGGATTCGCTTTATCGTATGTTAAAGAACAGACACCGGAGATCTGTTTAGCTGCTGTTAAAAAAAATGGATTTGCTTTACAGTATGTTGAAGAACAAACACCAGAGATCTGTTTAGCTGCTATACAACAAGACGGAAATACATTACAATATGTTAAAGAACAGACACCGGAGATCTGTCTAGCAGCTGTACGTCAAAACTGGCATTTATTACAATACGTCGAAAAACAGACTCCAGAAATCTGCGCGGCAGCTGTAAAACAGAATCCTGAAGCTGCGAAATATATTGTTTTACCTAGCGAACCAGAAGCTAGGAAACAGTTTATTAAAGAGTTTGTGTTTTATCTGAACCAAGAGGGCTAGTAGAAAGACAACAGTAATTTCTCTCTGTTTTCTGTTATTTTAAAAGCTAAAAATAGAAATTATATAGAAAACTAGAAAAAGGAGTAACTATGGAAAAAATAGGGATTGTAGAGTTTGAATTTTTAAAGGAATCCAATGAAATGCATTGTAGAGTTATTGAAGGTAACTATTTCCCAAGTGCGGCGCAAACGACTGCTGCAAAAAAAATCATGAAAACCCGAGGTATCGGGAAAACAAGATTTGAAATATATGACGATGGAAAAAGCATTAAAGAAATCTAAATTTTCTCTCATGACCTAAGCACGTCGTTAAACTGCTTTTTTTTAAGAAAAAAAATAAAAAGGAGTAATTATGAATTATAAAAAAATTTATGAATCGAGAAAGCAAGGTCTAAAACCAGTTTCAGTTTGGGTTAAATCTGATCCAAAAAGATCATTTGATGAAGTCATAATAGGACAAAATATTAAATCAGACAATATTGTTTATAGAAGATTTGATTATCCTGTTGCTATATGTCAAAATACTCGTGAACTGCGCGAAAGTTTAAAAAAATTTGGAATATACGATAATGTGCTGAGAAGCAAATCTGCAAAACAGCAGTTAGTTGACTACGTTTCATTTTTCTTAAAAAAATGAAAAGGAGTCACAAAATGTGTACCAGAATTAATGCTAATGTGATGATTAGAAAACCGTTAGCCGTGCTTCTGTTTTTCATTATGATTTTAAGAATTTTAGCAATCGGGGTTATTTTTATCGTCGCGTTGCCATGGATTATTATGAGCCATCAAATAAGCATCGAGATGCAAACTGCAAAAGATCAAATCATTGAGGAATGGCAAATAGGATTAGAAACAATTAAATCATTATGGAGAAATGTACAATGAAAAGACCAGTATTTAAAATCGGAGATGAAAAATTTGTTTCATTAGAAGAAGCGATTGAACATGATATGAGAATGATTGATGAAGAAAATATTTTAAATCAATCATCGACGCAGTCCGATAGTTTGACAGAATGCGAACACCTGTATTCGACTGATGATATACTTCATTTGTATCTTGCATTTGCAAAACAATATGAATATTTCAAAAATGAAAAACATAAAAAAGAAGTATTCTTAGATTTTTTAATTAAAAAGAAATTTAAAGACAAATACGGATGGGAAATAGAATTTAAAGAAATATTGAATCGTCCTTTTAAAAAAGATTGGACAGACAATTATTTTAAAAATGCAATAAAAGCTGCGGAGTACGTCGAATTTGCAAAAGATTTACATAAAATCGGAATACTTTCTCAAACAATACGCAATAGAATATGTAAATCTAAAGAAAAAGATAATCCTGAAAGAATGTTTAATGAATTCACAGGATATATTAATCGTTTATATGAATTTATGGCTGCTAAATCTTTTGATTCATTAGAAAATCAAATGGTCATCAAACGATTAACACAGTTGTTAAATGATGAAAAATTTGCTCAGCTTGTCAATAAATTACATAATAAACTCACGCTTGCAGAAATCGAATTCATAGGATATCTGCTGCCTCTTTTAGATAAAAAGGTTCTACACATTTATATAAACGCAATTGAAAAAAGATCTGAAAAAAGCAAAAAATCCGCAATTGAGATTGTGAAAAACATGATGTCAAATATGACTTATGAGATGTTTATCAACAATTATTATAAAAAGATGTTTGAAATTAAAAACGGTTTTGATGATATCTATCCGCATTTAAAAAACAAAGCGAGATATTTAATCGGAATCTTGGCACCTTTCTATACCGCAGCTGACAAATGGGGTGATATGGATTCCAAAATCAGTAAATACGACCGCGCTCTAATTAAATTGAGCCTGACTAATTTAATTTTTAAAGGCAATCCGTTTAATTATAAACCCGCATATATGAGCGTAACCGAACCGCATTCAGACACTGAAGAAAACAAATGGCTTTATGATGAAGATGAGCCATATAAAGCAAAACTTATTTGGGAAGGACTTTTTAAATGATCAAAAAAATGGTGGATTTCGTTTTCGATAAAAGCGATATAGAAGAAGTTGGTGTTAAAAATGAAGACATAGCCGCCGCGGCTGCGTATTCACAAATGTTGTTGTATAATGCGCATCAAGAAATTTCAAACGTTTCTAAAGAAGATTTATGCAATACCTTGCATTCTGAACAGACACGATTGAAAATTAAAGAAAAGATAAATACATTGAAAATTCCTTTAAAACAAAAATTTTTAATTTTTTATTTATTGATTGGCAGCGCACCGAGAACAAGCGAATGGCTCACAATCGTGTTGAATATAGAAAAGAAAATATCATATAAAGATTTTTGGAACCGTTTAATGATGGCCGGTGAAACCGTTATCGATAGACTCTTAGTTGATTTAATCATAGAAATTATGGAAATACAGGCTGATGTAGAATGTGTGGAAACGGATGATGGTTCTTCTGACGTAATGGAGAAACTAGCTGAATTGATTTCTTTGTTCATAGAAGCCAGTGATCATGAACCGATAGATAGCGTAGAAAAAATAAAAGAAATCTTAGAAAATGGAGGTTATAGCAAAAGTGACGCGATAGAGTTTATAAAAGAATATTGTGAAAGTGGAGCTGCTGAATGTAATCTGGATTTTGATAAATTACAAAAAGATGACGAGCAAATTTATGCTGTTTTGGGGTATATTGTGTATGAACATATCAATGCAATAATAAAGGAGGACAATATCGATGACTAACTTGCAAAAGATTTTAGGAGTTTTGGTGTCGCAAGATTTGCAAAATATTAGACATATAGAATTATTTAATGCAGTTTCTGAACAACTTGGCTTGAAAAGAGACGATTGGATTGATGCGCTATGCGAAATCGACAAAAAATTCCCAATAATAGCTTTTGATTTTAACAAAAACAAAAAAATTAAAATCAAATCAAAAGATAAATATATTAAATATTTGAAAAAATTAAAATCCGAATATTTTAAAATATTTTCAATAAGTGTTGTGCACAACACGTGGGCTAAAATGGCGAATCCTGTTAAAGAAAAAATCGCTGAAAAGGAGAAAAAAATATGAAAATCGATCTGTGGAATAAAGGATGGGTAACTGATGAACTGAGCACAGTTAATCCGTTCGAAGCAAATTTAAATGAAGAAAATAGAATCAAATGGGTTACAGATTTAGCGGCCGTATCGCGAGGCAAAGATGAAAGTAAAAATCCTGAGAAACGTTATAAAATGCTGTTGTCAGAGGCAGCCCCTGATGTATGTGGAGCAGACTGTAAAGGTGAACCTTCAAGGCCTTTTGAATTTTTACCTGTAGTATTATTAGTAGATGATGACGCTAGAAAAATACTGAATACAGACAGCGGCAACCCGTTATATTTACCAAGACAAACTTGGGATGATTATATAAAAGCATTTGGATATTTCGATTGGGCAAATGCTGAAGACTATGAAGATGGAAAACGTGTAAGAGTTTATACAAACTTACGCGCATGTATAAAAGCAGGAATACCTTACAGCGAAATACCATATAACAGTAAAGAAGAAATAAAAGCTGGTCAATTTTTTGCAATAAAATCATATACGCCTATGTTTGTATGGGCGCAAGATAAAACTCATTGCAGAATATCTAGCGAATCAGCAAGCGGCAGAGTAGTAAAAGAAGAAGAATACTGGATACCTGAAGATATTTTTGATAGGATAATTAAAGCTTTTGAACAAGAAAAATTGTTAATAGTTGATCCTGAAGTATTAAAGGACCAAGTTGCTGATATCTTAAAAAAAGAAAACGCAGAAGTTGGCGATGATCAGATTAAAATTGCGGCACTCGAGTTATTTGATAATTTAATTTATTCCAATGAACAGTTTGCGGTGCCTAGTTACGTTATAGGTGATTCAGATGCATTAATAGAGCTTTTATTAAATTGGTCGCAGAAAAAAGTAACAAAGTTTTTTGAAGAGCTAGGTTATCCGCTTGAAGTTTCTGGACGCGCAATGTATTATTTTAAATATAAATTAATGGTGCGCGTAGGATGGGGTATTGATCCTAGATCTTGGAAACACTATTTCCTAGAAAGAAAAGCAATACCTGAAAAATGGAAAAACTGGACTCAGCAGCAAACCGCTGAAGAAGCAAAAGCTATAAAAAATATTTTTGAAAAGAAATTTGGAAAGGTTTTATAATGCTTATAAGAAAAGCGTTTACATTAAATAATGCGCATGTGGTGCGTAACTGTTATTCAGATCGTTGCAAATATTCTTTGCATGCGCACACAGCAGTAATCGAAACTTTTATACAAGGAAATAAAGTCGATAATGCAGGTATGCTGATGGATTTCGGAGTAGCGAAAATTGTTTTGAAGCCATTTTTAGAATTACATCAAGATGCAGTGTTATTATGGATGCATGATAACAAAACATACAAAGACTTTGTAAAATCTAAAACCGATAGTTGGATTGAATTAACATTCACTCCAAGTGCTGAGCTGCTGTCTGCATATTTTCAATTTTATTTTAGCTCATTGCTAAGTAGAGTAAAATTAAATAATAATGAAGACACTAACATAGAGATTCTAAAAACACGCTATCACGAAACAAGAAGTGGCTGGGCAGAGTCCGATTCCACGGATGTCATGGATTTAATGTTGGATCAAAAATGGCCACTAACTATTAATAGTATGGGACCAGATGTGATTAATAAACTTAAAAGTATTGAAAATAAAACAAATTTTGAATTGTTCGGCGATAAAACTATAGAAATCGATGCGCCGATACAACAGGTGACTAGACCTCAAGTTGGGGTCTAGTCTCTTAACACGAAAACAAGAAATCGAAAAAAGGAGGAAAAATTATGGTTTATTCAGTAACAGAAAACGGAGAAATAACACATAATTCAGTGATGGATATAAAGGAACATCTTGTAAACGAATATTATTCTATTGTACCTAGATACTGGACTATAGATGGATTTGGGGTCATAAATTCGAAAAAACCGATCAAGGTTACAGAAAACAATTCACTTATATGTTACGATGAAACTGAAAAAAAATTGGTGTTAAAACCAGTTTCAGAATATTTAAAAAATCCTGAAAATTATTATTTAATATTGCGCGCTCCGAAAGCAGATGTTAATCAAAAAGCGGTAATAGAAAATCAAAGCGGCGATAAATATGAAGTAACGTTTGATTATATAACAGGATTCATGTTAGCTGTATATCTGAAACAGTTGGCAGGCATTGATAACATTGTCACTACAAGGTTGACGACAGATCTTTTAGATGTGTATGAAGAAGATTGGGAACACTGGTTTGATATCGAATATGAATTTTATAAAAAAACATATAACAGCTCTTTGTCAAAAATTTTTCTAAAAAATATTAAACCCGACACGCCATTTAAAACACTTGCAGACACTGTTATCACGAAAACAGATAACAGGTATACAATAGCAAATGAAATTTTTTATTCAACCAATCTAAATTTCATTGTAGGTATTCTGGAAGCATTGATAAATACAGAAAGCTATATGGTGCATGAAATCGGTGAGCTGATTACAGATATCAGAATTAATCCAAGTGTGTATACCAATTGTTTAAATATGTTATTTGCTAACTACAGTATTACAAGGGCTTCGTACTTAAAATATCCAAAAGATTATTCTTTTAGTATTAAGTACACTGTGTCACCTAGCAAATATGATTTATTCAGGTGGTCTAGCAGTAAAGTAAAAAAACATGCGTACACACGTTTTATAGATAGCGAAGGTAATATGGTTATTGATAATTGGGATTTGAAAGATAAATATATTAATGATGCTGAAAATCCTGTAGTACGCGAATTAGCAAAATTAAAATATAATGATGAAATCAAATTTATAAGATTCGATGAATTAATCGTGTCTAAAGTTAGAACTGCAGAACCAGAGCCATTGTATGACTTAATAATGGGTAATGGAAGTGCTACAAATTATTTACTAGGCTGCGCGCCGTGGGCTAAAAACAGCGACGGAGATGTGTTAGCTGTTATGGCGGTCATGACCAAAGAAGGATTAAAAGCATCTGAAAAAATCATGATGTCAAACACTGAGCGTCTAAAAGATGGTACAGACCCAGATAAAATAAGAAATTGGATACAAAAAGATGCTGTAGTAGGTTTATATCAAGCCACGAAAGGCGTGTAATGAGAATTGTGTTTTTGTTCTTTATGGCCTTAAATTTGGCTTTCGCGCAAATCGACCAACATCAATTAAAAGTATTAAACATGGTCTATAAAATTTGCAGTAAATATCATGCTAATGATGGATTTTCATTTGAAAACACATGTGCAGCTATCGCGTTAACAGAAAGCGGCGCAGGTAAGATGTTAATTGGTGATCAAGGTTCACATCCTGAAATACTAGTGAACAGCTCACTTGGTGTTATGCAAGTAAGAGTGCGTACAGCATTAGAAGTGTTAAAAAACTTTCCAGAGCTCAGAAAACAGTACATTCAGTTTTGGCATAATGATGTTAACGCAATTGATAAATATGTACCTTTGCTTAAAAAAATAAATTATTATAAATTACGCGCCAACCAAGCTCTAAATAATCGTGATATAAAATCTTATAAATCATGGCAGTCTAGATATTGGAAGGCTAAGCAAAAGTTTAAAAAATATTTTAAAACCTATCGCAAAGATTTACATATTGCTGAAATGCTACTCGCAGATATTAAATTTAATGTTAAAATTGCGGTGCACTATTTGATATTAAACTATGAAATTGCGAAATCGCGTGGTTATCTAAATCCATGGCTAAAATCTATTTCACGGTATAACGGAGGTTGGCACAATAAGAAATACACGAAAAAAGTGCTCAGCAAAATGAGACTAATTCGTGTTCTAAAAAAAAGAAAATTGTTAGGGATCTAGTTAATATTGACTAGATCCTTTTTTGCTTTTTTAGAAAACCAGAAAAAGGAGTAATATGAATGTTAAAAAATTAGTCAATCAGATTATAGAGAAAAACGATAAATGGTCTGATGAACAGTTTTGTTTAAAACAAGTTAAACGGGGCGGTCATAAATTAAAATATGTTAAAAAACAGACACCAGAGATCTGTCTAGCCGCTGTAAAACAAGATGGATATGTGTTGAAATATGTTAAAAAACAGACGCCGGAGATCTGTTTAGCTACTGTCAAAAAAAATGGTTTTGCCTTACGGTATGTTGAAAAACAGACACCAGAGATCTGTCTAGCTGCAGTTCAACAAACTGGAGAAGCATTACAGTATGTTGAAGAACAGACGCCAGAGATTTGTGCAGTAGCTGTAAAACAGGATCTTGATGCTATTGAATATATTGTTTTACCTAGCGAACCAGAAGCTAAGAAACAGTTTATTAAAGAATTTGTATTTTATTTGAATCAAGAAAACTATAGAAGAAGCAATATTAATGTTAAAAAAATAGTTAATCGGATCATAGAAGAAAATGATAAGTGGTCTGATGAACAGTTTTGTTTGAAACAAGTTAAACGGGACGGTCATAAATTAAAATATGTTAAAAAACAGACACCGGAGATCTGTTTAACCGCAGTCCAACAAGTCGGAGAGGCATTACAGTATGTCGAAAAACAGACGCTGGAAATTTGTGCAGCAGCTGTAAGACAAGATGGATTTGCTTTACGGTATGTTAGAAACCAGACACCGGAGATATGTTTGACTGCGGTTCAGCAAAATGGAGAGGCATTGCGATATGTTGAAAAACAGACGCCGGAGATCTGCGCAGCAGCTGTAAAACAGAATCCTGATGCTGTTGAGTATATTGTTTTACCTAGTGAACCAGAGGCTAGGAAGCAGTTTATTAAAGAGTTTGTGTTTTATTTAAATCAGAGGGACTGGTAGAAAGGCGACAATAATTTCTCTCTGTTTTCTGTTATTCTAAAAGCTAGAAATAGAAATTATATAATGAAAAAAAACGTTTAATAAAGTCCTCGTAGCTCAATTGGATAGAGCATCGCTCTGCGGAAGCGAAGGTCGCGCGTTCAAATCGCGCCGAGGACACCATCAAAAAAAATCAAAAAAAGGAGATAAAAAAAATGATTGAATTGATTTTTAATACAGAAAACGGAGTAACAGCAATTAGAGAAGGTGACAACAAAATGTATTTGGTTGAAAAATATATTCCTATTAACAATATTGAGATTTCAAGTAGCAGGAAACTAAAAATTATACCTGCCAAATGGAATACTATAAATATTTTAAAAGCTTTATGCGATGTGATGGAATTAAAACGAGGCATTAAATATGCAATTCGCGTTCTTGAAAATGATGAAGATGAAGATAAAATAGGAGATCGTAATGCGCGCCGTATATTGAAAGCAGTGCGCGCAGTTATTGACCATGATTTCGATGGCGAACATTTAATCAAACTCGCAGACACTGTGCGAGATATAAACAATAAAATAAGAAAAAAAATAAGATTTTCAAGGAGTACAAAATGAAATATTTTTATTATAGTACAGTTGCTAGAGACTATGATGAAGCATTCGAAAATGCAATAAATGATCTCGATACAATCGTATTGGGATGCGCAGAAAAAAACAATACCACTTTTATTTTAGAAGCGCTTGAACCTATCAAGTGCAGTGACAAATATAATGAATGCTATGAACGCGTAATAGGCAGCTGGGAAGTTGAACTCAGCGAACTGTTTGAAGATAAAGAAGATGTGGTTGATTATCTATTAACCATCATTAATGAATATAGACAAAAAGGAGATTAAAAATGGACAAAATAAAAACTTTTTTTAAAAAATTACGTAACTGGATAGTATTTGGTGAATTTATAGAACTGTTTTTAGTTACATGCAAATGTGATGATGCTATTAGCACAATTGTTGTTAAAGCAGATGATAAATGTGAAGCTGCTGTATTAGCAAGCACCGAGTTAAAATCTAAATACAATTGTACCAATTTTACAATAATTGAAATAAATGAATATTAAAAAAATCCAAAGGAGAAACAATGAAAGTAAAAATAAAAGAAAAATTTGAAGCTACTATTTATAACCCTGCGACACGCAATTTTGAAGGTGGCAGCTGGCACGCTCGTGTAACTATTGACGGTAAATTGCCAATAACTGAAATAAAAAAAATACAAAATATAATTGACGAATTCGATCATAGCAGCATAGTACCTGATCAATTTATTAAAGAAGAAGAAATAAAAATTATTAGCAAAAGATACACAGTGCTGAGAAACTGCAATCAGTTATCCGATATGTTGGTTGGTGTAGCAAGCGTTATAATAGAAAAATTAAAAAAAACAGATGAAAAACTTGCTATGAGAACAATTATGATTGAATTTTGGCGGGATAATAATGATGTTGAATTTGAAATTGAACGTTACGATCTTGATAGCAGTTCAGTTGAAATTGTAGCGCACAAAGCAGAGGAGGATTAAAATGCACAATTTGCATTTGTTTGTAACTTGGGCAACGAGTCACGATGATGCTGCGAAACGAGTAAATGAATATTTTGATCATTATGCAGCATCTGAAAACGTTGATTATTTCACACCTTTTAAAGTCAGAAAACAAGGCGATAACAAAGTTGTCACCTTAAATGATTGGGCAGCTAGCCGCTATCATTTAGATTTAAGTGATGAATGGTTAAAAAAAGAATATAAAGATTTTTTTGAAAACACTTCGCTTAAAAAATTTTTACATCTAGAAAATAATAATCGGTTGGAATCATATGCGCGTTATCTTAAAACAATTGTAAAATTATTAAGTGTTGGAAGCAATTTAAAAAAATTTATTGAACACACAAATGAAAATGATTTCAGGTTTGAATTATTTGGAATAATGAATGCGTCCAAACAGCTTTATAATTTAATAAATACCACTTTAATAGAAAATAACTATGATGTGTGGATTAGCAAATATGCAAGCAATAAACTAGCAACCCCTTTTGGTTTAACTAATGACACAATTTGGGAAGAAAGGCTTGATGACAGTTACAATAAATATATCGTTGCTATCGATGTGCATACTTAAAGACCGCGCGTCTAGGAAACTGAGTAACGTGGCGCGGTAAAAATAACACTGTATTTTAAATAAAAAATAATAAAAAAGGAAAGTGAAATGGTGTTTGAAGTAGAATTTGACAAAGAAGCATTAGAATACGATTATATTGAGGTTTACAGGGAAGATGAGGACTTTGATGAAGATGAAAAAATCAATGAAATGTGGGCAGAGATAGAAGGACTTTTTGATGATATTGAAGAGTTCGTTAAAAAATATACAGGAAAAGAAGGTACAGCATATAATGTCGTAGGTTCTGCTGACGGAGTATTGGTATACGATTTAACAGAAGAAGAATGCAAAAAGCTATCAGAGCACAAAAAAGAATTACTTGGCGGATATATAATAAATGCGCAATGTTCTAAAGAGTAAATAGAAGGAGAAAAAAATGGCATATTTTGATGGAATTAAAAAAGGCGACAGAGTATGGGATTTCAGGTACGGATGGGGAACTGTAAAAGCTATTAACGCAGAAGAATATCCTATAGTAGTATTTTTTCCTGAGTTTGGTTATCATAAATCTTATGATTTTAATGGTAAAACATGCAAATATTTAAACCAAACGCTGTTTTGGGATGAAATTAAATTTGAAGTTCCTAAAAAGCCAAAAATTAAATTAAAAGAAGATAAATATGTTATAGAGCCAACATTAAACGAAATACATTTAGAATGTGATACAAAATCAAAAAGATTAGGATTCGGAAGGAATGATAAAGAAACAGCTGAAAAAGCATTAAAACAGATAAAAAGATTTGCAAGACTCTTGGCTTTAAGAGATCAAGAATGTTACAATAGTAGAGGAACTGATTTTGCGTACAGAAATAGCTATCACATTTATTATAATGGTGAAGAAGAAAAATATATGCCTTATAAAGCTTATTCTTTTATATTGGGGTCTATTTATTTCAAAACTGAAGAAGATGCACAAAAAATTTGTGACATTTTGAATTCAGGTAGATTTGATTTAGAAGGAGAATAAAATGACAAGAGAAGAAGCTTTAATGAGAATATTAAAGGAAAGAGGTGAAGGAGACAAAATTCATTATTCCATTGTATATGAAATTATAAATGAGATCTTTGATGATATTGAGAGCAGGACTTGTGAAAATTGTAAATATTATAAAGAAGAAGGGAACTACTGTAACAATGAAGAAAATGAAATTTTTGAATTTGATAATTATAAAAAAATGAAAGTTCCAGATTGGAAGTTTAGTTGCAACAGGTTTGAAAGGAAAAAAGATGAAAAAGACTAAATTTGAAGAAATTATTGAAACAATTAATAAAGCAAATGAAGAAGGTAAACTAAATGTATTTTTAGCTCTTTGGGGAGTTACTGAAATAAGAAAATTTTACGAAAACAGAACATGTAAAAATTGTAAATACTATAGCCCAGCATATAAGGTATGTGAAAATAGAAAAAATATTCAACCATTTAAGATAGATAATGATTATGTTAACATGTTTACAGATGATGATTTTGGATGCAACAGGTTTGAAAGGAGAGAAAAATGAAAACAGAAAAAACTACAAAAAAATTCAAATTAAAGTAAAAAAAAAAGAATAGTAAAAGACGACGACTTGAGAATTGGTACGATGTATTGTTTTAAAAACTGTTCTGTAAATGTTAATTAAAGAAGCAACAATGCAATATAGCATTCAAGATGTGAAAGAGGCTATTAAACATATTGAAGAAGTTTTAAAAGACAGATGCGCTAAAGAAAAGTGCAAGAGAGATCATCTTTTGCTTAAAGCGATGTTAGAAGATTTGTTAAAAATATTAAAGAATAAAAATAGTACTAAAGGAGTAAAAAATGAAAACTAAAATTCTTTTTCTTATATTTTTGTCTTTAAACTTATGGGGCAAAGAATTATTTAAAATAGAAAAAAAATATTTTAAATATGAAAAAGTTACTAACTTTGAATGTAATGTCAGAAGTAAAACTGTATTTTATTTTAAAAGCACATTTTCTGGAAGAATCTCTACAGCAGAAGACTATGGTATGTCCTATAAATGTTTCCATAATCGTGTATATTTAATATCTAATAGCACTTTTACAGCGACGCCAACTTTAGTCCCATGTAAATGTGAGAAAGATACTATGTGGATTAAAGATGAAGGTACTCTGAAAATTGATAAAAAAGAAGAAAGATAAAAAGGAAAAATAATTAAAAAAAGGAATATGAAATGACAAGAGAAGAAGCTAAAAGATATTTTGAAGAATATCAAACTGATGATTATGATAATGCTTATGGAAAAAGAGAAATTATAAAAATGTCAGAGTATAAAGAAATAATAGATAAAATTTATGATGATTTTGAAAGTAAAGTTTGTAAAAATTGTAAGTGGTTTGATGGAAGAATGTATTGTTTAAATGAAGAAAATGATACATATAATGAAATATTAGATTTTAGGTTGTTAAGAAAAGTATCTAAAAATTCAACATGTGAAAAATTTGAAAAAAAATAAAAAGGAAAAAAATGTCAGTGAAGCTAATCTACATAACACCTCTTTGGTTAATAGCAAATGGAATTCGTTACAGTCATGATAATCATCATTTGAGTGACAGTTATGCGATATCAGGAAAAGAAAAAGCAAGTTGTCTTAAATGCGGCGAAATAAATAAATGGAATAATATTTTTGGGGAATTGGAATGTAAAAACTGTGGTTATAAAGTAAACGAAGATGCTCAAGTCGGTTCTAAAGACTTTGATTTAATTAAAAGAGTTGGTTTTAAAATGAAACATGAAAGTGTTTTAGAACATAGTTTAATTGTTCTCGAAATAGAAGCAAGTAGGGCTTTATTACAGGAGTTATCAAGACATAGAATAGGGATAAGTCCAACAGTAAAATCAACAAGATATACGCTTAAAGAGCTTAAAAACGAAGAGGAATTTTCTACATACGGTTGTGGTGGAATGTTTTATGATTTTGATAGAGCAAGTAGATATTTATATCTAACTGGAGATTATAAGGTTGATAGTGCATCTATTGAAGCTCTTGAAAATTTAAGAAAATTAATTGAAAAAGATAAATCTAACGATGTTGTCAAATATGCTTTGCCTGAGGCGTTCAAGTTTAAAGGGCAGTATTCATTTAATTTAAGATCATTGGTTCATCTTTTAGAATTAAGAACCAACAGAGATGTATTACCAGAGTTTCAGCAACTATGCGTGGATATTATTGACGCTTTGCCAGATGACTATAAAGAGCTGATTCTGACCAATGAAAAAATTAAATTAAATTATGAAAGGATTAAAAATGAACATTAATTATTATGATTTTCTTTATGAAACATTTTCAGGCAGTTCTTTTGACTGGAGACACTTATTTAACGAAATGAAAGATTTTGAATTGGAACCGTCTGAAGTAGTAGAATATGCTAAAGAGTGGACATCAGAGCCAAAATTCAATGACTTTATGTATGCTTGTTTATCACTTGGTTCTGAAAAAATGAAAAATGTTTTAATTAGTTATGCGAAAAATCATTGTGGAAACAAAGACAAAATAATTGAAGCAATACAAAACTATGAAGTTAATATTTGTACAAACTATCTTGACAGTTGTTTTGATGATTATGTATTTAATCAATTCACTTATCAAGAGCTTGAGGATAAGAATAAACAAAGAGAAATGCTTGAGATGTTGTTAGATAAATTAGGAATTGAATATGATTGTGAGAGTGATTGAAACTAAAGAAAGGGCTAAATTAATTTTTAACTCAATTAAAGAACCTTGGTATGAAACATTAGAAAACCAACAGGAGCAAGTATTTCTGTTGTCTTTTGGTGCTTCCGGTGGCTCTGTTCTGTACATTTACGAAACAAGTAAACCGTTTGAAATTAATGAAATTTTAAAAGGAGAATAAAATGAAAATAGAAACAAAATTAAACATAAATGACAAATGCTATGTGATTTATAACAACAGAATTATCAAAAGTAAAGTCTATAATATAGAAATTGATATTGGTGAAAGTGAAGATCCTGAAATAAAATATTGGTTTCGAGATATAGGTTGGGTCTCAGAAAACTTTGTTTTCAAAACAAAAGAAGAAATTTTAAAATTTTTAGAAGAAACAATAGTGGAGATGTGAGTTAAAAGAAGATTGCGAAGATTTTTTTTGAAAACACTTTATTAAAATGTTTTTGCATTTGGAACATAGTGAACGTTTAAACGCAACAGATGTACACACTCGAAGATGCGCGCCTAGGAAACTGAGCAGCGTGGCGCGGTAAAAATAACGTTGTATTTTAAATAAAAATAAAAAAAGGAGAAAATATGTATTGTACGTTAAATCCTAGATTATTTGAGCCTTTTCAAAGTAGAAATAAAAAAATTGAGCCTAAATTAAGTGATGATTGGGAAATTATACCTGAATCATATAATTCAAGTAAAGATATTACTGTTTATAGTAAAAAACTTGGAGTGAAAGTTTCAGGGTTTCACGTTTATAAGTTTTTAGAGTTTCTAAAAACTTATAATGTGGAATTAAAAGGTTTAAAAATTAAAGGAACTTTTATCCCAGGACAGGATAGAAAACTTTATAGTGAAGAAGATTATAAAAAATGGATAGATAAATACAACAAGTTGGTTGAAGGAAAAATAAATTTAAAACAAGTAAATGAATCAAAAATTGGTAAAAAATATGTCTTTAAGTGCGGCGCTGAATATTATTTTATAGGATTTGTAAAAATTAGAGGAAAAAAAGTCAGAGTTTTTGGTAATTCTGATGGCAGTGCTTTTGGTTTTGAAATTTTAAAAAAAGGAGATAAATTAAGTAAAGAGCTCGATGAAGTAGCTTCAAATGATAAATTAGAATTTTTATGGGCAAAAATATGTGAAAGCTGGTATAGTGAAATACGAAATGGCGAAATTCAAATTGGCGATTTTAAATATGAGAAATGGTATGATAAAGAGTTAGGGGTTCTTGATAACAGGTTTTTTGATAAAGATAATTTTATAAATTTCAAAACTCATAATGATATTTCAGTGAGTTTTATTTTAAAAAACAAAAAACAAATAAAAAGTTGGGAATTAAGAGATATGATTTATAAACATATTTATAAAGGTAAGTTACCTTTTGTTGAAAGATATTTTTACTTGGATTTTAATCTTATTGACAATAAGATTGTTTGGAGAGTTATAGAAAATAGTTATAATATTACGGATGAAATAAGAAATAATAAAATTTATCAAGAAATAATGGAAAAATATAAAGATTACACGCCATTATGGTTTGATGGTTATTATATTAAGAAAAATTTAACAAAAAGCTAAAATCAGAAAGTTTTTAGGCGAAAAAACCCAGTTGCTCTAGTTGGTTAAAGGGCTTCAGCGCAACAGAACTGCATTTTATAGTCACCCGCGCTCCACAAGCTCGGTAATCTGGTTTTCAGAGAAAGAACAACTAAAAATACACTTGAACGTTTATTGAAGCAAACGTTTAAACGCAATAAACGCGCGCCTAGGAAACTGAGTAACGTGGCGCGGTAAAAATAACGTTGCATTTTTAAATAAAAAAACAAGAAAAATAAAAAAGGAGTATACATGGCACTAGTAACAAGTAACAAAATGAATATGAGAGAAGCGATCGAATTGGTTAAATATGAATTACTAGCACAAGAAG
>Ga0256842_1001436_pt1 | contig 18994 bp, 15 predicted proteins | sample 4559240metaG_FD_185973 | JGI IMG/M metagenome (GOLD analysis project Ga0256842, IMG submission 185973) | Hydrothermal vent microbial communities from Guaymas Basin, Mexico - 4559-240 | ecosystem: Environmental > Aquatic > Marine > Hydrothermal vents | place: Mexico: Guaymas Basin | collected...
GAGCTTTTCTTTCAGTGCAGAGCGCTCAACTTCAAGCTTTGAGATCTCGTCTTTGAGCTTCAGCAGTTTGCCGAGCTTCGTGTACTCCTCCGCCAAAGGCCTCAGCTCATCGAGCCTCTTCAACTTTCCCCCAAGCTCTTTAAACTCCTCTTCAAGCTCTTCGATTCTTTTCTCGTGTTCGCCAAGGAGCTTTCTCTCGCTCGCAAGGGACTTTTCAAGAAGCGCCGTCCGCTTTTCGAGGGTTGTGATAACGTCTTTTTTCTCCTTCATTTCGCGGTAGAGTTCTGCCAACCTCTCTACTTCAGCCGAGAGAGCCTTCTCCCTCGCCATAAGCTCACTTATCCTCCTCAGCGTTTCAGCGAACCTCTTCTCGGCGTCGCGGAGGTTCTCCTCGACCTCGGCCTTCCGCTCTATGAGTTTCTTCAGGCCCTCTTTTCTCCGCCTCAGCTCCCGCATCACGTCCATAGCGTTCCTCTCGGCGTTTTCGTAGTCCTCTATGCCCAAGACCTTGCGCAGAACCTTTTCCATTATCTCGCGGTTGGTTATTATTCCCTCGATCTCGCCCTGCCTTATGTAAAGGGCGTTGGTGTAAACTTGAAGGGGATAAACGTTGTACTCCACCCAGCGCGCTATGTCCGAGCTTTTCTCCGCTATGAGCCGCCCGTTCTCAAGGAGCTCATTTTTCTGAGCAGTTCTCGTTATGCGGTACCTCTTTCCGTTGTGCTCAAACTCAAGGGTAAGGGAGAGCTCCCCCGCCCCAACGCGGGTATTAGCTTTCAAATAACCTTTGGGAAAGCTTGGGTGGCCGAGATAAAGTGATGCAAATATGGCCTCAAGGATTGAGCTCTTTCCAGCACCGTTCTGGCCGACTATCAGGTTTATTCCATCGCTGAACTCGACGACGCTTTTCCTGTGGGCTCTAAAGTTCCTGATGTCTATCTTCCTGATCCTCATACCTTACCCCCCAGCCACGCATCGAGGCTTGATAGCTTACCGGACTTGGGTTTCTTTTCCGTCTTCCCAGCTTTTTCTTCCTTTTTCTTCGCCACTATGGGTTTTATCTCCCCAGTTTTCTCAAGCTTCTTCGACTCTTCTGCAGGTTTCGGTAGTTTCACGTTCATCTTCGCTGGGACACCCAGCCGGTACTTCTCAAGAAGCCAGTCCATGAACTCGTCTAGCGGGAACTCCTTGGGCTCCTCCCTGAGGTGAAGTAAGAGCTCCTTCTCCCACTCCGTCAGCACTTCTTCACCAACGTGTCCCTTGGAGATTATCGCCTCTCCCGTAACCCTGCTCCTGAAGGAGTAGTACGCTATTCCAGAGTCTTTAAGCAAGTCGTTGAACTCGGCCAGGCTTATCCCTCCCCTGACAGTGCCCTCAAGGTAGATTATCGCGACAGCCTCCTTCGGGATTAAAGCAGCGACCTCCTCAACCTTGCGCTTCAGCTCTGCCCTTGAGTTACCTGAGACGGTGACACGGTAGAACGGCCTCGCTTTTACCTCTACGAACTCTGGCTGAAAGTCTTCAACGATGTAGAACCCCTTGGGGCCATCTCTGTTCTCCTTGACCTTGGGCCCTTTGTCTCTCTCGCCGTAGATTATCAGGTGGCTCGCCTCTCTAACGTCCGTCCTCTCAAGCGAGCCAGGGTAAGCTATCGGCCCTCTCAGTCCGGTCTGCTCCGGTTCGGCGAGTCTTCTCACGTGGATGTGGCCAAAGGCGTAGTAGGAAAATCCATCCGGGAGTTCGCTCAGCCTGAGGTCAAAGGCGTCCTGGTAGGGAGTGTCCTTTGCGAGGTAGTCCACCGCCTGGTGGAGCATGAGGATGTCGCCTCCCCTGAAAAGTGCCTTTAGAACGTTGGTGTTGCCCCTTATGAGCTGCCAGCGCGTGTGGTGCCTCAGGCCGTAGATTCTGGTGTCTCCAACCTCTGCCCAGACGAGATAGCGGTCGGCTACCCTCTTGCTCCTCAGGAACTCGTCCCGCTTCTCTTCCCTCCTGAGGCCGAGGGTTCTGATTAGCCCGAGGTGCTCAAGAAGGTCGAAGACGGAAGTTTCCCTTATCGTCTTGTCGTGGTTTCCCTCTATCGCGAAGACGGGGATTTCCTTCTTCCGCGGGATTTCCAGTATCTCCACCGCGTCGCGCAGTGCCTTTGGCGACGGCCTGCTAACGTGGAAGAGGTCCCCGGCGATGAGGATAAAGTCCACCCGCTCTGATACGGCCTTCTCCACGGCCTCGCGGAATGCCTTGACGTAGTCATTGTAGCGGAAGGGCTGGTTGAACTGCTCCCTCCCGAGGTGGACATCGGCAATATGGGCGAACTTCATTCTAACACCTCACAGCGGAAGGGCTGCTATGGCCTCTTCCTCGCTGACCTCTTCTTCTTTACCTTCCATCCACTCCCCCACGATGTCTATGTCCTTACCCCCGTAATGGCCGTTGAAGTCCTTCTCGAAGTTGTATATCTTGACCATGGCCGGAATCGTTATCGCGTAGCCCACTATGACAGCCTCACCTACTCCAAGGGACGCTATATCGCTCAGCAGGTCCTCGCTTATCTGCTCGCTCGCCTGCTGGACGTAGCGCTGGTCGTTCGGCTCGACGAGCTTGAGGATTATCTTCGTGTTCGTCTGGCTGAGTATGTCGTCGTCAAGCTTCTTAGGCCTCTGGGAGACTATTCCGAGGCCAACACCGAACTTTCTGCCCTCGCGCGCTATCTTGCTGAGCCACAGCGTTGCCGGGTTCTTCTCTCCCCTCGGCGCGAATATGTGGGCCTCCTCGACTATAACTAGGATGGGCTTCTTGACTGCTGGGTACGCCTCAAGTATCTCCCTCATCGTCGCCCTGTCGTTGGTTCTGAGGGCCTTGAGGTACTCGATGCGGTTCTTGAGGATGCCGCGCAGGACAAAGCTCGCAAGCGTTATCATCTGCTCCTCTTCCATTCCGCTGAGGTCAATGACGTTTGCCATTCCAGGTCTTATCTCACCGAGGACATCTACCGGGCTTATGAACTCGCCGAAGTTAGCTTTCAGCTCGCCTATGTAGTCCTTCAGTCTTATCAAAGCCTCCAAATCCCTCTGTTGAATCTTCCTTGGCGTCTCTATGCCCTTCTCGTTGTAGTAGTAGATGACCCTATCTTCTTTGCTCTCCGAGTTCTCGTAGACCCTTATCCACTCCTCTATCTTGTCCTCCATCGCCTCAAGGAACGGCAGTCCACCGACGACCTTTCCGTCTCTCCTCATCTCCTCCTTGACCGTCCTGTAAACCAGCCCGAGGAAGCGCCTCTGGAGGCTCGCGTTTTCGGCTATTCCGAGGAGAGTTGCCAGCTCGCTCAGCCTTATCCTGCCGGGGTCTATCGTTGCCTTTATTGGGTTGACCCTTGCCCCCGGCCAGCTAAGCCTCTGGTACTCGCCGTGGGGGTCGAGGATAACAACGGTGGCGTTGACGTTGTCAACGAGCTCCTTCGTGAGAACCGCTATCGTGTTGGATTTGCCGGCTCCGGTAACGGCCAAAACCGCAAAGTGCCTCGAAACGAGCTTGTTGGCGTCGAGGCGAACCTCTATGCTACTCCTTGCGATGAGCCTCCCAATCCTGAGATGGCCGTTTGCGAAGATTTTCTCCAAGTCTTCATCCCTCGCAAGGTAGACTTTCTCGCCGGGCTTTATCGGGACGCGGTTTGGAACGGGCTTTACCATGAACTCGCCGTCCCTCGTCCTGATCACACCGAGGACTTTGGCATTTGCAAGTATCTCCTCGCTCTTGTCGAGAATGCCGCGCGAAAAGACGTTCACGGTCTTCTCGACGTAGTCGTAGCTCCCCCTTCCAGCTTCCATCAGCCAGTTGAGGTTCCTTAGGGACTTGAGCAAAGCTAAAACCTCGTCGCCCTCTCTATTCTTAACGAGGAGGAACTCACCAAAGCGCGGGAGCTCATTTTTGGGGTTAACTATGAAAGTGAAGTGGTCCGTGCTGGACTCACCGAACACTATTCCAACCGAGGCATCGCGCCCTTCCATATTACCACCTTGAGTTGACTTGCCATGCAGGGACAAAAACCTTTCGATTACCAAATGGTTTTTAATCACGCCTTCAACTCTCTAAGCCCGATGACGAGCTACTCCCGGCTGAGCTGTGATGAGCCACCTACCGGCAGAGGGCTTTTAAGCTCAATTCCCAATCTTCAAGCATGAGAATCCTACTCGTCACTGGAAAACTCGCCGAGCCACTCGTGAGGAAGCACGGAAAAGGTTGCGACGTCTTTGTAACCCCAGTGAGCGTTGCCGCCTTCTTAACTCCCGAGATGATAGTCAACTACTTGAAAAAAGCTGGAATAAGAAGCGAGGACTACGACCTAATTTTGATTCCCGGCCTCGTCAGGGGATCGGCCCAGCCCATCGAAGACGAAATTGGGATTCCAACCTTCAAGGGGCCGAAGAACGCGATTGACCTGCCAGTCGTTTTGAGGGCCTTGCGCGAGGGCTTCAAGCTGAGCAAAGAAAAGCCCGCGGACGAGCTATTTTCCTTCGACGCCCTCAAAAGAGTCGAGGATATCAGAAACAGAGCCAGAAACAAGCACTACATCGAGAAGGCCCTCAAAAGGCCGTGGAACGTCCTCATCGGGAACCTGCCTGTCGGAAGGGATTTTCCGGCAAGGATTCTCGCTGAGATAGTTGACGCTCCAAGGCTCGGCGCCGAAAAGACGGTCGAAAAGGCCCTCCACTACCTCCGCGAGGGGGCTGACATAATCGATATCGGAATGGTTGCCGGCGAAGAAAACCTTGATTTCATCGAGTCCATCCCAGAAATCCGCGAGAGGCTAAAAGAGAAAGGCTTCGATGTCCCAATAAGCTTCGACTCCCTAAACACGAAGGAAATTGAAAAAGCCCTAGACTACTCGGATCTGTTTCTGAGCGTTGATGCGAGTAACCTTGAGGAGCTCGTGACGGAAAAGCCCGTCGTTCTAATACCAACGAACCAAAAGGAGGGCTTTTTCCCGGTTAAGCCTCTCGAGAGAGTGGAGTTCCTCGAAAGACTCAAGGAGAGGGCCCTCGATCTGGGTTACAGGACGGTAATTCCTGACCTAATCCTTGAGCACGTCCCCCACCTGGCGCGCTCGGTCACCGCCTTCCAGCTCTACCGCGAGAGAAATCCAAACGATGTCCTTTTGGCTGGGGTGGGGAACGTTGTTGAGCTCTACGATGCCGACAGCGTTGGAATTAACGCCCTCTTAGCTGGAATTGCGAAGGAGCTTTCGATAAGCCTTCTCCTCACAACGGAGGTCAGCACCAAAGCGAAAGGCTCGGTCAGGGAGCTGAGGAGAGCGGCTGACATGAACCTATTTGAGATGCCAAAGGATTTGGGCTTCGACCTGCTAATACTGAAGGAAAAAAGAGCAAGCGACTGGAGGTTTGAACCCGCAGGAGAAATCGTTGAGGCGAAGGAAAAACCCGTGAAGCTTGAACGGGTGTACTTCAGAATATGGATCGAGGATGGAAAAATCTGGGTAAACGCCTACCTGGGAACCAGGGCAGTCCTCACAATAGTTGGCGAGGAGCCAAACGCGATAATTGACACGATCCTTGAGCGCTTTGAGATCTCGCCAAGGCATGCCTTCTACCTCGGTAGGGAACTTGAGAAAGCTCACACCGCGCTGAAGCTGAGGCGGAGCTACGTCCAGGAGGCCGAGCTCTTTCCAGATTTCTACACCCATCGCAACCTTTAACTTCTAGCCATCCAAACCTTTATGATGCCCTATGCTGAGGGGAGTTTTTGTTCCGCACGTTACACCCTTCGACGAAAAGGAAGATGTAAACAAGGAGCTCCTTAGGGAGCTGGTTCACCGCTTTGAAGACGCGGGACTCAACGGCCTCGTAACGCTGGGCAGCAACGGCGAGTTCCCATATCTAAGCTTCGAGGAAAAAGTTGAAGTTGCCAAGATAGTCCGAGAGGAGAGTTCCCTTCCGGTGATAGCCGGAGCTACCGAGAACTCGACGAAGGAGACGGTGCGGCTCGGAAAGGCCCTTCTCGACCTCGGCGTTGATGCTCTCCTCATCGGCCCGCCCTACTACTTCAAACCCTCTCCGGAAGAGCTCTACGCCCACTACTCCAAGATAGCAGACTCACTGGATGGCCAGATTCTTCTCTACAACGTCCCCAAGTTTACTGGCCTTAACATTCCACTGGACGTCATCGAGAGGCTTGCCGAGGAGCACTCAAACATAGTCGGGATAAAGGATTCAAGCGCGAACTTGGGGCGAATAGCCGAGCTTTTGAGGCGTATGGGAGACAGGTTTACAGTCCTCGCGGGAACGGCGGACGTTATGTATCCCTCTTGGATGCTGGGTGCACACGGCGCCATCGTGGCCGTTGCCAACGTTGTCCCTGAGCTCTGCGCCGAGCTTTACGAAGCTTTTCTTAGGAAGGATTACGAGAGGGTAAGGGAGCTCCAGCTCAAGATCAACCTCATCAACGAGGTCGTCGTGAAGAGATACAGCCAGATAAGCGCCATAAAAGCCGCCATGGAGCTGAGGGGATGGCACGTCGGAAGACCGAGGCTTCCATCCCTGCCGCTAGGGGAAGAGGCCGTTGAGGACGTAAAGAAAGCTCTGGAAGAGATAGAGCGTTATGAGTAAAAATGGTGGGAGCATGGAGGAGATAAAGCTCGCAAAAAAGTTCTATGTGGACGAGTACCAGGACTCGGTTCTGTACTCAAGCCTAGCGAAGGCCGAAAAAGATCGGAAACTAAAGGAAGAGTTCACGAGGCTTGCAAGCATAGAGGCAAAGCATGCCGAGTTCTGGCGCGATTTTTTGAAAAGGCGGAACGAAGAAGTACCCCCGGCCAAAGTCAACAAGCTCAAGGTGTTCTCGGTTAGGCTCCTCAGAAAGCTTCTCGGCCCCGGAGCAGTTGCATCGCTCCTTGAAATGGGGGAGAACTCCGCAATCGAGAAGTACTACCTCTTTCTCACGAGTTTTGAGTTAGATGAAGAAGAAAAAACCGAAGTGGCCAAGGTTATCCTCGATGAGTTAGAGCACGAGCGCTTCTTCGCCGAAACCAAAAGACGGTTTCATGCAGAAAACGTCAGGGATCTTGTACTCGGAATGAACGACGGCCTGGTTGAGCTCCTTGGAACCGTCACAGGACTTTCCGCAGTCTACGTGAACTCGCCCAGGATTGTCGGAATAAGCGGCCTGATCGTTGGGGTCGCAGGGGCCCTCTCAATGGGGATAGGCGCCTTCATCTCGGTAAGATCTCAGAGGCAGGTCAACGAGAGCGTGAGGCGGAGAATGGAGGTTCTCTTCAAAGTCTCACCAGAACGCGCAAGGGAGGAGATCTTTGAAAAGCTGAGCGAAGTTGGAATACCGGAAGAAGTCGCGAAGGAAGTTGCGGAGAGGCTTTCTTCCAACCACGAGGCCATCATGAAGCTCCTCGTTGGAGAGGGGAAAGGAGAGAACGAGATCAGATCCGCAGTTTACACAGGACTTGCCTACCTGCTCGGAGTCCTCTTCCCAGTGTTGCCATACTTCCTTGCCTCAAACTCGCTCGTTGCTTTGCCGTTATCTATAGTCCTTGCAGGCACCGCACTTGCGGTCGTTGCGACGGTGATAGCGTTACTCTCAGGAATTTCTCTCAAAACCAAGATAGCAGAAATGGTATCAACAGGGCTTGGAGCGGCTTTTCTGAGCTACCTCTTCGGCAGGCTGATGGAGAGCCTCTTTCACATCTCGACGCTCTGATTTACTTTTTACCAACGGCTCAAAAAAGAAAAAGGATCAGACCGGAGTAACGTGCCCCCACTTTTCGAGAGCGCGGGCGAGCTCCCTATGGGTCTTGGCGTACTCGTCGAGAGGGATGCCCTGCATGATAGCATCTATCGCCTGCCTGACGGCCATAGCACCTGCCCTCGGCCCGTCCGGGTGGCCAAGGGTTCCGCCGCCGAGCTGAAGGACGATATCCTTTCCGAGCGCCTCTATGACTGGCTGGATGTTGCCTGGGTGCAGACCGCCTGAGCTAACTGGGAAGACCGGTTTGATGTGGTAGAACTTCTGCTCAAGGTGGAAGACGTCGTTCTCATCCGGCTTGTAGTGGTCTTCCGTGATTATCCTCTTGTACTGGATGACCTCCCACTTCTCCCCTTCCATCTTGCCCGCACCGGCGGTTCCTATGTGGAGCTGGTCAACGCCTATGACGCGGTAGAGCTTTGCCAGGACGAACATCGAGATGCCGTGGTAGGGGTTCCTGGCGAAGGCCGTGTGCATGGCCCTGTGGGCGTGGAGTGCAATGCCGTAGTCCTCAGCAAGCTCCCTCACGTAGTCGAGAACGCCCCAGCCGAGGACGACGACGTCAATCATTGCGTGCGGGACTCCGTAGTCCGCGAGTATCTCTAACCTCCTCTCAAGCTCCAGTATCGGCGCTGTAATGTTGGCGAACCAGGTCTTCTTCTCGCCGGTCTCGTTCTCGGCCTTTTCCATCGCCTTCGTGACGACCTTGACCCTTTCTTCGAAGCGGTTGTACCAGGGGCTAGTAAGGTTTTCATCGTCCTTGAGATAGTCAGCGCCACCCATGAAGAGTTCAAGGGCGAGTTCGTAAAGCTCTTCCGGTGAATAACCTACCTTCGGCTTCGGAACGACACCGTAGAGCGGCCTGTCGTATATCTTCAGCTTCTTTCTAACGCCCTCGATACCGAAGTTCGGGCCTGGGTAGTTGCGGAGGAACTTCTCAGGAAGGTATATGTCCTCCAGGCGGAGCCACTCGACGCGCTTCATTCCAAAGACGTTTCCAGCTACGCTCGCGAGGAAGCCTGGCATATTTCCGTCCTCAAACGCGTGGACTGGGTAAGCTATCTTCACTATCCAGCTGCCGTCACCCATGTCGTGGAAGTCATAGGCTTTAGCAGAAAGGTCGGCCCAGCGCTCCTGCTCGTACCAGGGGTAGAGGGTCGTCCAGGTTCCGGTTGAGCTTTCCGCCGCAACCGCACCTGCGGCCGCTTCGATGCTGTAGCCCTTAGCTGGGGTTATGCGGAAAACGGCCACGACATCCCGCTTCTTGTTCGGCTCGTAGCTCTTGTCCACGTAGTAGTCGTATATCTTGTCGAATTTCTCAACCATTTCTTTCACCTCAGAGGTTTTTCTCCTCACGGCTATTAAGCCTTCTGGCAGGGGGCTAAAGACTTGGAGAAGGGAGTTATTAAACTTATGCCTCCATGAGAAAAATAAAGTCAGCCCCGCTGGAGGACTATCACACTCACTGGCGGAACCTCAATGCTTCCCTCATAGTTAGCCTCGCCAGGCCACACCTCTTTCCACGTTCCGTCGGGAAGATCGATTGACGTTGCAGAGTCTTTGTTGTTCGCTATGACAAGAACCTCGTTCTCGTGTCCGCGGAAGAAGGCTATAACCCCTTCCTTCGCCGTGTAAAAGCTTATCTTGCTGCTGGTTAGAGCGGGTAGGTTTTCCCTGAGCCGTCCAAGGCTCCTGTAGTGCTCAACTAGGCTCATGTTGCACTCCTTCCACTGGAGCGGGTAGCGCTGCTCGTCGTAGTGGCTCTTGTCGCCGAGGAAACCGCACTCGTCGCCCTGGAAAGTCACTTGCCTCCGCCGAGGTCGGTAAGGACGCGCGAAGTGTCGTGGGAATCAACGAGGTTAAAGCCCATCGCAACGACGTTCTCACCATAGGAGGCGTAGTACTTTCCTAGCAGATTGAGGGCCGTTTTCCCGCTGAAGACCCCGGCAGCATAGGGTAGGAGGATGTCCCTTCCCAGGGCATAGTTCATGAGTGAGTCAAACTTGTCTCCTTTGACCCACTCGGGTGAAAGATCCCAGATCTCGCCAACGAGGTATGCATCTGGGTGTTCTGCCTTGATTCTCTCCCTGAACTCGCGGAAGAACTCGTCAGAGTTCGGCAGGTCTGCGGGAGTGTCAACCCTGATGCCGTCAAACCCAAAATCAAGCCACTTCAAGGCCGCGTTCATAAGGTACTCCTTGACCTCAGGGTTTGTCGTGTTCAGCTTTGGAAGGCTTCCGAGGCCCCACCAGCCCTCATAGGCGCTCCCATCGCCAAGCTTGAAGGGCCACCGCTTTACGAAATACCAGTCCCAGTAAGGACTGTTTCTGCCGTTCTTCCAGACGTCTAAGAACTGCTCCGCACCGATGCCGGTGTGGTCCGGGACGAAGTCAAAGATGACCTTTATCCCTCTCCTGTGGGCCTCATCGAGAAAGGCCCTGAGCTCTGCCTCCGTCCCGAACTTTGGATCGAGCTGGTAATAGTCGTACGTATCATAGCCGTGGACGCTGCTTGACAGGAAGATCGGGTTCAGGTAGATGAGCTTGACGCCGAGGGAGCTGAGGTAGTCGAGCTTCTGGGTTATGCCGACTATGTCCCCTCCAAAGTACTGGTGGCAGCAGTGAAGCGGCGTTATCGGGTCGCTCCAGTTCGAGAGGATGGGCTTCTCGTTTGTCAGCTCGTTGTAGACCAGCTCATCGTGATCGAGGGCAAAAACGTCGTTGCTGTGGTTCCCGTTGAAGAACCTGTCCGGAAAGATCTGGTAGCCAACTGCCCTGCTGACCCACTCGATCTGGGGGAACCTGTCAACGCCGTCGAAATGGAGCTCAGGGCTCTCGGAGCTGTTGAAGACTATGAACTCCGTACCGTTTACGTTAAGGACGAAGTGATAGTCGAAGGACACTACAGGGAGCTCTGCACGCCACACCTCTCCTGAATTCCACCAAACCTGCTTTTCCATCGTGAAGTTTCCGACCGTGGTAACGAGAACGGCCGAATCCACAACACCTGGACTCACCTTGAAGCGTATAACTGTCCTGTTGTCTGCAATGGAGAGATAAGCCGGATCCGCAGGGTCGTGCTCGACCGTCAGCGATGAGGTTCCCCCAACTATTTTAACCGCGTTCTTTCCGCCGTGGCCATCGTCAACGTATCCATCAGCAGTTGGGTCCACCTGCGACATATCTTTTATCCACTCTCCGTCAACATAGAACTTGTACTGATACGTACCGGGAGCAAGACAGATCGTTAGAACCCATTTTCCGTCAGGCTTTTTGTGCATCAACTACTGGCTCCAGCCGTTGAACGTTCCCCTGAGGCTCACCCGCTTTACGGTCTCGTTCCCGGGGTCATAGACGAACTCCACCGGGAGTTTCCCTGCAGGGCATGAAACGGATGAAGTTTTGAGGTATATCACTCTGTAGCCCGGCTCCTCGGGAGTTGGAGAAGGAGTTAACGTTGTTGAGGTTGTCGTTGTGGTTGTAGTTGTTTGGGTCGTCGTAGTAAAAGCACTGGAAGTAGTTGTGGAGGGATAAGAAGAACTTGTGGTGGTTGGAGCTGTACTGATGGTGCTTGAAGCAGCTGGAGAGCTTGCTATACTTGAACTGGTCGCTGATGTCCCTTCAGAGCCGCCACTGAGACATCCAGCGGCAACTACTCCGCCGAGCAGGAGAAGAAGTACATTAGGGTTTTGCTCGCTCGCAATTTTCTCGCGGTTAAGACGAAAACGGGCTCTCCTTTATTCTTTCATTGACAAAGCGGGCGATTTTTTCAACGTCTTCTGCGATAGTGTCCGGCTCTGGCTTCATTAGAACGTAGAAAACGTTGGTTTTGGGCGTAAGTGAAACATGCTTGACGTTGTGGGGGTTTGAGAGGCTTTCAACGAACTCTTTGAGATTTTCAATGTCCCTCTTCTTCTCGAAGAGCGCCTCGTACTCTTTTCCAGCTATTTCAATCGTCTCTTTCCGAAGAAAATCTTCGTTCTCGATGTTGGGTCTCAGCCGATAGTAGCCCTTCTGGATGAGGTGCGCCTCGCGCTTTATCTGGGCGAGGGGCCTCACCACGATGTAGAGCTTGTCGTGCCTGCTCGTGAGCAGGGAAATCGGGAAGTAAAGGATGCTGTGCCTCGGAAGGAGCGTTAAAGTGTACTCAAACTTTCGGATGTTGTCGTGGTTGACTTTGTATTCGGCGCGGAAGCCGATGTAGCCACCGAGCCATGTGTAGTTCTCGTCCCTTGGCTTTATGACACCCTTCACAGCCTTTATGTAGTGCTCCATCAAAAGAAGGTTGAGCCTCCTTCCGCGATAGTACTGGATAACAGAGATTCCAGCCAGGACGAATATTATCGCAAACAGTGTCTGGTTATCCATTTCAATCTTCCTCCAGTGGGTAGTATCTTTGAAGGGTTCTCGAATCCAGGATCTCAAGACTGGCAATATCATCGAAGAGGGCAACGATGTCCTTAACGATCCTCCACCTCACGGGCCAGCTGAGGGCGTGCTGGAAGGGATTTCGTACCCCCTCTGAAAGGCGCAGGTAAATCCTCACGCCGTCTTCGTCAGCGATGACCTTCTCAACGAGCCCGAGGCTTACTATGTCCGTCTCCGTTATCGGCTCTTTAACCTCTCTGAGCCTCTTGTATATTTCCTCAACGTCCAACTATTATTCCTCCGAGATCTTTAAGCTTCTCGATTCCCCTTGGCTCTTCTGGAAAGATGGGTATCTTCACGATCTCCAGCCCTTTGAACCTTCTCTCAACCTCAGCTAGCACCTTCTCCTGTGCTTCAAGCTTTGCCTTCAACTCCGGAACATCATCCTTTAGCTCAAGGACTTTGTTCATGACTATCATGTTGAACGGAACCCTGAACTTCCTGAGGCTTTCGTAGGCCCTCTCGGTCTCGTAGAGGGGCAGCATCTCAGGGTTCATCACAGCCACGACACTCGTCTTCTCCGGGTCTGTCAGCACGCTCTCTACGAACGCCACCTCCTCCCTGTATGCTTTGAGTTCCTTCATAACCGCGTCCTCCTCTTCCCTCGTTGGGAGCTTGAACTTCTCCCCCTCTACCACAAACTCCTGCTCGCCGTGGATGTTGGCTATTGCAGCGCGTTTGTCGAGGATTGCCTTCCTTATCTCGATGAGCTTGTCCGTCCAGATAAGCGAGATCTTGGGAAGGGCGAGGACGCGGAGGGTGAGGCCCGTAGGTGGAGTGTCGAAGACTATAATATCCCACTCGTCGCCTTTAGTCAGGATTTCCCTTATAGCTTCAAGCGTGGCGTACTCCTCTATTCCGGGGGAATACCGGAGAACCTCAAAATACTTCTCGAGGTTTATGACTGTAAGGTAGCGGTAGGTGTGCTTCATGCTCTCCTCTAGGTTCTTCAGGTAGGCCTTTATCAGCTTCTCCATGTCGAGTTCGGCTGCGTATAAGTTCTCGGTTATCATCTTTGGTTCATCCGAGAGCTTCTCCATAAGCACGTCGCCGAGGTTGTGGGCTGGATCGAGCGACACTATCAGCGTTTTGTAGCCACTCTCGGCGAGGGCAATTGCCGCAGCTGCCGAGCTGGTGGTTTTACCAACCCCTCCTTTTCCGATGAAAAATACAACACGATAACCTTTCTTTGGGATGAAGAACTCCCTCATACGCTCACCTCACGTTATTTCAAACAGTCCTGCCAGTTCGCCAAGGATATCATCCATTTCAACGGCTCTGCGCTGCATAACGTAAAGCTCACGCGTCATATGAGGAAGGAGCCGTATCACAAGTGTTGTCGGTGGGCTGGGGATTCCCACGAACTCGCCCATGAGGATGAGCGCGAAGACGTTCTCAAGCTCTCTCAACTCGAACTCAAGATACTCGGTTGAGCTGTGTTTGAACGCTCCAAAAAAACCCTCTAAAAAAGCTTTGAGGTTTTCCGCTGGGCTTTTCTTCTTATCATCCATACAAACCACCCCCAATGAAAAAGAGGAGCAAAGAAAGAAAGGGTCAGGCCGCGGCCGCGGCGTACTCTTCCTCTGGCCTCTTCCAAGCAACGTAGAAGTCCCATGCCAGCATGAGGTTCAGGAGCAGGCCGATGAGGAGGGACCCCTTGACCGCTATGAGTGTGCCTCCCTTGAGCGGCACTACTGCTATGTACCATATTAGGGCAGCTGTCACAGTAATCCAGAGGAAGAGCGCTGGTATGAGGACTGCCCAGCTCCACTTTCCTGCCCTCTGAACCTTGGCAGCCCAAAGTGCGGCGGTCATCAGTGCTATGCTTGCAAGTAGCTGGTTCATTCCAGAGAATGCCGGCCAGAGGGTCTTGTAGCTGGAGCCCCACGCGAGGTACGTTCCAAGCCCCGCTATGATTATTGACGCGACCCACTTGTTGGTTATGAACTTCCACACTCCCTTACTTGTGTCCGTCACCATTCCGAAGAGCTCCTGCCAGGCAAACCTTCCAAGCCTCGTGGCCGTGTCAAGTGAAGTCAGCGTGAAGGCCGAGACCCACAGGGTCGCGAAAGTCTTTCCAAACTTTTCGCTGACACCGTAGAAGTCATGGACGCCCTTGGCATAGCTCCCGATGAAGGTTCCAAGGCCGCCCTTGGTTATGTACTCAGTTGCCCATTTAGAGGCCTCAAGACCAGTGATCTGGACGCCATAAACAGCTATAGCGGTTATAACAAGCGTTGAGAGGAAGCCCTCTGTGAACATTCCGCCGTAGCCGACAAGTAAGCCGTGTAGCTCGTTGTCAAGCTGCTTTGAAGACGTTCCGGAACCCACGAGGGAGTGGAAGCCACTCAACGCACCACACGCTATTACCAGCGGCACGGTTGGCCAGAATGGCGAAGCGACTGGCTTGGTGCCCTTAACCACGTGGGCGCTCCAGGAAGTGAAGGCTGGAGCAGTAAAGCCCTTGGCGAGGCCGAGGAAGGCTATTCCTCCGAAGAGGAGACCGAACCACAGAATATAGGCGTTGAGGTAGTCCCTCGGCTGGAGGAGAATCCAGACCGGTAGGGAGGACGCCACAATGATATAGACCATCAGGATTATGTTCCAGTAGTGGTATGCGGTAGTGTATGCGGCAGTGCCCACCTTGGTCTGTCCCTCAACGAAGATCAGCGGGTGGTTGAGACCGATCCAGACAGCTATGGCGAGGAGGATTATGCCTATAATTGTTCCCAGCTTGAAGTCAATCTTGACCTTGTAGAGCAGCCAGCCGAGGAGCACTGCAATGATGAGGAATAGGATTGTCGCAGTTGCCGCCTCGGGAGTCGTGGTGAGGAGCTTAGCAGTCACTGCAACGAAGGCCGCAACGACGAGTAGTAGAGTGAACCAGATGTATATCTCAAAGGCTACTCCCGTCCTCTTGCCCATCAGCTTTCCTGCGATCCACTGGACGGACTTACCATCGTAGCGAACCGATGACATCAGTGCCAAGTAGTCGTGGACTGCACCGATGAAGACGTTTCCGAACCAGACCCAGAGGAGTCCCGGAAGCCATCCCCAAGCCATTGCAACGGCTGGACCGACTATCGGTCCTGCACCTGCTATCGAAGCGAAGTGGTGGCCGTAGAGAACGAGCGGGTGTGCTGGAACGTAGTCAACACCGTCGTAGAGCTTGTGTGCTGGGGTGGGCCTGTTGGGATCGGCTTTAACAACCTTATTCTGAAGTGCCTTGCCGTAGGTAAAGTACATGGCCAGATATATGACCGCCGCCAATAGGATTACAACAGCGGAGTTCATGGTTGCACCTCCATTGAGGTTTTGCACTATGATGTATAAATCTTACTTTTAAATGCCTTTCGGCAAAAAACCGAGGATATTTCAACTTTCAAAATAATAGAAATAACACAATTCTTCGTCACCCTAGCTCGATTAGTGGGTCGCCGGTGTTTACGGTGTCGCCTTCTTTTACGTAGATTTTCTTTACGACTCCATCTTTAGGCGCTGGAATTTCATTCTCCATCTTCATAGCCTCAAGCACGAGCAATCCTTGACCAACCCTAACTTGATCACCCTCCCTAACAAGAACCCTCAAAACCTTCCCAGGCATGGGAGCGGTGACTGTATTAAGGGAAGCACCCCCTGAACTCGAAGCCGGAACCGAAGCCAACGAAGGAGCAGGTGCAGGAACAGAAACAATTGGAGCGGATGAAACTGAAGAAGTGGCCCCAGCGCTCGCTATTTGGGGCAGGTATCTGAGGGCGCTCAAATCAACCCCCTCAACTCCGACTTCGAACTCCACGCCATCAACGTACAGCCTGAACTTCTGCGCAGTCTTCGGAATCTCCGGCCTTCTAATTCCCTCAGCCCTCGCCTTGAAGAACTCCAAGGCCACCTGTGGGAAGAGACAGTAGGTGAGGACGTCCTCTTCCTTTTTGAGGTAGCCGAGTTCTTCAAGTTCCTTCGTACATTTCTCAAGTTGGGGTTCGAGAATCTCTCCAGGCCTTACCGTTATCGGCTCCTCGTCGCCGAGCACTTTCCTCTTAAGTTCGGGGTTTACCTCCGCCGGCGGCCTGCCGTAGAGGCCCTTGATGTAGTCCTTCACTTCCCTCGTTATCCTCTCATACCTTCCAAAGAGGACGTTAAGAACGGCCTGCGTTCCAACTATCTGGCTGGTAGGTGTTACGAGCGGAGGCCATCCTAAATCTTCTCTAACCCTTGGAATCTCTTCGAGAACTTCGTCAAGCTTGTCGAGCGCGTTCATCTCCTTGAGCTGGGCTATGAGGTTGGAGTACATTCCACCGGGAACCTGGTACTTCAGGACGTATGGGTTAACCATGAGGGTCTCCTTATGGAGTAAGCCCCAATATTTTTCTTCCAGCAGTTTCTTGAGGTAGCGTGAGATCTCATGGACGAGCTCCGTGTTGATATGAGCCCCAACGGCCTCTGGAAGGACGTGCAGTATCGTCTGTATTCCGGGCTGGGCGGTTCCGAAGGCGAGCGGACTTATGGCGGTATCGATGTAGTCCGCACCCGCTTCAACGGCCTTCAGGTAGGTCGCAACGGCCATTCCAGTCGTCGAGTGGGTGTGAACGTTAACGGGGACTCCGTAGGTTTCCTTTATTTCCTTGACCAGCTCGTAGGCCCTTTGAGGTGTCAGCAGGCCGGCCATGTCTTTTATGGTTATGACGTCAACATCGAGCCGGAGGAGCTCTTCCACTTTCTTTATGTAATATTCCAGCGTGAATACCGGGCCGGTCGTGTACGAGATGGCCCCCTGAACCTCGGCGCCAACCTCCTTCGCCTTCCTTATCGCGACCTCCATATTCCTGACGTCGTTAAGCGCATCGAAGACACGGAAGATGTCAATTCCGTTCTTGTAGGCCAGCTCCACGAACTTCTCGACGACGTCATCGGGGTAGTGCCTGTATCCGACTAGGTTCTGCCCTCTAAGGAGCATTTGGAGCTTGGTCTTCCTTATGTGCTCCCTCAAAAGTCTAAGCCTCTCCCACGGGTCTTCCTTGAGATAGCGTATGCAAACGTCAAACGTCGCCCCTCCCCAGACCTCCATCGAGTAGAAGCCGATTTTGTCCATCTTTTCGGCTATGGGAAGCATGTCTTCCGTCCTGAGGCGCGTCGCTATTAGCGACTGGTGAGCATCACGGAAGGTCGTGTCTATAATCTCTACTTTTGTCATTATGATCACCCTCAATCTCCAAAAAAGTGCAGACCTTAAAAGAGTTGTGGCAGAATGACAAAAAGAAGAGCCCAGGCAGGGTTAAATCAGAGCAAGCCCTCGGCTTTGGCCGCTTCCTCTGGATCCTCGTTCCTATGAACCACCCTTAGGAGTGCCTTTACGAACGGCTCTGGATTCTCGCGCTGGAAGATGTTCCTACCAACAACTGCTCCTGAGCCACCAGCCTCTATGACCTCCCACACCACCTTCAGAAAGTCAACCGGGTTCTCGGTCTTTGCACCCCCACTGAGCAGGACGGGAACTCCTCCCGCAGCCTCAACTACCTTTGCGAAGGTCTCCCTTGAGCCAGTCCAGTAAGTCTTTATCATGTCGGCGCCGCTCTCGGCAGCGGCCCTGGCGCCATACATAACGACGCGGTAGTCCTCCTTTTTACCATAGCGCTCGTTGATGTAGGGGCCCCTTGGATAGGCGAACTGAACGACCGGGAGGCCGAGGTCATGGGCATAGCTCGCTATCTCGGCGAACTGGCGCATCATGACGTCCTCAGCAGGGCTGCCCCAGTAGACGGTGGCCGCTACGGCATCGGCGCCAAGCTTAACCGCGTCCTCAACAAAAGCGAGCTGGCTCTGGAGGAGCTGGTCTTCCTTCGGGCGGAGGTTGGTCTTACTGGTGAGCTTTATCATGAGGCCGACGTCGGGCTTGACCTCGTCGCCGGCTATTCTCGCAATTCCAGGAAGCATCATAACGCCGTCGATTCCGGCCCTTACGACCTTCCTTACGATGACCCTTGGATTGACGTGCTCCCAGACAGGCTCGAAGTCCATCGGCCCGTGCTCAAAGCCGTGGTCCATGGCGAATATGAGGGCCCTTCCGTCCCTGCGGAAGAACCTCCTTAGTCTTCTCCTAATCCCAACACTCTGATAGGCCTCCATACTAATCACCCGGAGTGATATACATTTTTGGAGATTTAAGGTTTTCCTTGACGGAAAGTTGTTTAAACTCAAGGTCGAGGTATGAACGGTGGTTGGATGGGGAAAATGAAGCGGATTGTAGGGATTAAGGTTATCCAGCTTGACGAGGTAGGGTCAACGAACGAATACGCCAAGGCCATTGCCCATGAGGTTCCGGAAGGAACCGTTGTCGTAGCAAAGCGACAGACTGCAGGGAGGGGCAGGAAAGGGCGTTCATGGGCTTCTCCCGAAGGAGGTCTCTGGATGAGCGTGATTTTAAAGCCTCCCAGGGTTGACCCGAGGCTGGCCTTTGTTGGGGCGCTGGCTGTTGTAGACACCCTCGCTGATTTCGGGATTTCCGCGGGAATAAAGTGGCCCAACGACGTGTGGGCCGGCGGAAAGAAGGTATCGGGAATACTTGTGGAGGGAAAAGCCGGGGAATACAGCATATTGGGAATAGGTCTCAACGTGAACAACCCTATCCCAGATGAACTGAAAGAGACAGCAACTTCGATGATGGAGCTCACTGGTTCGAAGTTTCCTCTTGAGGAAGTCCTGAAAAGGCTCCTCCTGCATCTAGACGGCTGGTACAGAGTCTTCCTCGAAAGGCCGGATCTACTGATGGCGAAAGTCCGCGAGAAGACGTTCATACTTGGGAA
>Ga0256842_1001437_pt1 | contig 18994 bp, 13 predicted proteins | sample 4559240metaG_FD_185973 | JGI IMG/M metagenome (GOLD analysis project Ga0256842, IMG submission 185973) | Hydrothermal vent microbial communities from Guaymas Basin, Mexico - 4559-240 | ecosystem: Environmental > Aquatic > Marine > Hydrothermal vents | place: Mexico: Guaymas Basin | collected...
TTTTTGTTTCTTTCAGCCATGTCATATTTTTGGAGGCATTATATTTTTACTCATGATTCCTCTCCTGCTTTCTATTCCTTATCTTATTCTACTTAAAACTGAAAGATGAAAGCAAAATCTGTCGTACATATTTTTGGGGGCATTATACAGTTCGTTGGAGTTTACAAAAGAGTTAGCATGTCTTTCTCCAAATCAAACGGTAATACCTCCAGCCAATAGCCTTCATCGAAGACAAATGGATAAAGAGGTTTTCTGAAGCGATCCGTTTTCGGATAAACCAGTACCACTTTGCGACAACTACTATCACGAAGATATTTATGCCCATAGGCATAGAGTTGGTACATATCCGATTCTGCAATATAGTACTTCTTCTCTCGGGCTGTTTGATCAATCAATTTCCACTTTGTATCAGCCACCCAAATCTCATTACCGTCATCAATCATGAAGTCAGGTTTTAGTTTAAAAATCTTTTGCTCATTATGGCTACTCACCAAGTAATTTGTTGCAACCTGTGTTTTGATCTTCCAGTCGGGATAATTTCTTTTTAACATGGTCGCCACATAATCTTCAAATATGCGCTCCATTGGGAAAAGGATAGACAAAGAAGGAAGGGCTCCAATTGCCGAAACAGGGTTCTGGTTTTTCAGTAGTATTTTACACCAGGCCAGGACATCCTGATAGTGCGCCAGAGAACGATCAGTTTTACATTGACTAAAATCGCTTTTGTAATCTTTGGAAGCCGGTATATCATCTACCATGAAAAGCAACTCACTACATAATTTCTGATTTTGAAAATTTCTACTGAGAGTTTTTACCAGCTGCAGCGAAGATTTGATAAGTCTGTTTTCGGGCCGATTTATTTCGTATTCGTCATAACTGACATAAAAACGTTCTTTATGCACGAGATTTTTTTTAAACTGCATACTTGTAAGCAGTTTTCCTTTCAAGAAAGGCTGATTGTCTTCATAACCGACATAATCGCGAACGATTCCTTTTTTAACAAGATGATTTACAAGCGACAAAAAGTAGCCAAAAAAAACTTCCAGCAGCGGAAGGTTCGATGCCGTGATATTCGCTTCATGCAAAAGCTTAAAAGGAGCACTTTTCAAAGCACTCAGCATTTTAATCAACAAGTTACGTACGTGTTCATCACTGTCGGCCTGATCTTTTGCAACGTAAATTTTCGGCAAAATTTCTATCTGCAAATTAAAAGGTGTTTGCAAAACGCCCACATAGTTTTGTACGCACAGGACTTCAATCCCCTGCCGAACACTTAAATTAAAAATCCGACTATACGGTTGTACCTGCTGTGGATCATCGAGGAGACTGCGCAGATAAACGAAATCTTTTTCAGAGACTTGAATCTTCTCCTTTGAGATCTGCAAGGGTTCTTTCCCCTGAACAATACAACCAAATTCGCGTATGACCAGATGATTTTTCATGAATTAGGTGAAATCAATTAGCGGGGCCTACTCGTAAATACCACTATAGGCTTCGGGTTGCACAAAAGCGTTACGATTGACGATATATTCTACTGGTTGCACATATCCCAACTCTGCCCCGCCAAACAAGTCTGTATCCAGTTTATATTTTTGAATAAATCGGTTCTCGTCTTCCTTTTGATTGTCGCCCAGCACAATTTGGATCTTGTCCCAATCATCGAAAAAATATTCCTGCAACAGCGGTATGACCTTGAACTCAAAAATTTTTCCCAGCATTTGCAGTGAAGCATCTTCGAGCAAAGGCATAAAATATGCATGTCCGATAGTGTGTTCCCGGTCATAAAGCACTTCTATGCGCCTGTTCATCGTATAGAGCATCCTTGCTACATCGATACCTTCATCTTTCATGTCGACATCTTCGAGCACTTTTGGTTTTGGCATCATCTCTTCAAATTCAAAACGCCTGCGAAGTGCCGTATCTATATGCGCAATCGAACGGTCTGCCGTATTCATTGTTCCAATAATATGTAAATTACTTGGTACAGAAAATGGTTTTTTAGAATAAGGCAGAGTGACAGTAATTTTTTGATTGTGCGGATTTGCATGGTCATCTCGCTTATCATCCTCTATAAGGGTAATAAGCTCGCCAAAGATCTTTGAAATATTACCACGATTGATCTCATCTATGAAGAGTGCATAATGGTTTTCTCTATCGTTTCTGGCCTTTTCGCACATCTCCCAGAAAATCCCTGGCTGTACTTCGTAGCGAACCGGAGCATTGGTATCTTCTTCATCAACGATTGCACGAATCCCTTCTACAAATTCTTCGTAACTGTAGGACTGATGGAAAGTCAAAAATTTATAACGTTCGATTGTTTCAGCTGAAGGACGGTCATTTTTATATCTTGAAACCGTTCTAAGAATGTCGGCACATTCCGTTTCCCACCCTTGCAGCAAAACCCATTGGGAGTTTTCCTGCTTATCAAATACAAAAGGTTCACTTCTGGTTTTATAGTTTACAGTCGTAGATTCCAATCGGGTATGGGTTTGCAGAGCTGCCCAGATCTGCTGCTTTATATTCTTGGTTTTGTTGAGCACTCGGCATTTGGATGCAATAAATGGATGTGCAAATATCTCTGCTACTGTAGAGGGTTTGTTTAACTCAAAAATCACAGCAACAACGACTTCCCACCATGTCATCTGTCCTATTGTCTGATCCATCCAGGCTTCATCGGACATCCCTTGCTTGGTTTCAATGAAATGTGCCTTTAATTCATTTAATTTGTAAGTTTTTCCCGTACCCGGAGGACCATATAGTATGAGATTTAGCGTAAGGTCTTGTTTTGAAAGCTTCGATCCTTCAGCTTTGTTCTCTTCAGTAGAAGTTTCTTCAATCGGAACTTTTCCCTTGAAATCAGTCAAATGCATATCAAAAAACGGTTGCAGGATATTATCCTCAAAAAGTTTTAGCTCTGCACGCGGAACCTGTTTGCAGGTAGAATTATAATTGGGTGCCCATCCCTTTTTGATGCCACTGTATGGTTTTATAACATCAACCTGCTTTATAATGCTGTAATGTCTGCAATACCATCCCTCATCCAGCAAATCGCATTCTTCTGCTTCACTCTCGATCCTGCCTAAGAGCCGAATCTCATTGCCGTAACAAAGATAGAAATAGTCTCCTATTTGCAGCTCGTTGAGGAAATTCGATCCTTGAGATTTTGCGGTATCCCCATGTACAGCGATCAAACGGTTTTCAAACAATTCTTCTCGACGTTCACCACTTTGCGAGTCCGCACCGTGGGAGATTTTCCAAAAACGCATGGGTTTTGTCTTTTCCCATCTGGTCCATACATCATAAGAAAAAGATAAAATGTCTTTTGAACCGCGTTGCTGCATAATCCTTTTGTAGAGCTCAGACATCGGTGTAGAGCGATTTGGCTCACCCAAATATACCAATAATGCATCTTTCATAAAAACAGCAACAAGCAATGGATTTTGTCTGTCTTGGTAATGAAAAGCAATTTTCCATTTATACATCTCGCCCAGCTGATTTTCGTCGATTTTCTGCAAATCACCTCGCTGCACTGCCTCGATGACTTCGACAATATCTTTTCGCACACTCTCGAAAGCTTCTTGCGGCGTAGTACCACGATAGGTATACCAACCGTACTTACCGTCATATGATCGCATAGAATCACTTTCTATATGTTTGGTATCTTTGCGGGAATAAACACCAAACTTAAAAGATGAACCACCCCAAATGCTTCCCATAGAGTCTAATTTAGACTCAATCCAATAGGTGAACGTGTCTTTTGAGCCGACCTGGGTGTATTCATCCAACGTCATATTACGGACACGTTCAAGTGGCCATTCTTTTAAAAATTCATCCCAAATTGAGTAGTTTTCGTGCACTGTCACTTCTCTTCCTTTTAGCGACTTTTTTGAATTTTAGAAAGCAAGTTCGTTAATTCCAAACGTATCGTTTTGTAAATATGTTCGCCGATCAATGCTTTCAACCTCCTGATCTTCTCTTCCTACATGGCAGCCACAATTTTGAAGTAGATTCTCAGTTGATTCTAACACACCCAGGCCCACTAATAACGCTCCGTCCACCCGTTGAAGTGGTAATCTGAATCTGTGTACCGATACGCTCTTTGAGCGCCGGAACGTGCGAAATGACGCCGATCAGTTTCCCGTCCTGCTGGAGAGTGCCAAGGGTTTCGAGCGCCGTTTCCAGAGACTCTTCGTCCAGAGTACCGAAACCTTCATCCAGAAAAAGTGAATCCACCCGGACGTTTTTGCTGGCCATCTGCGAGAGTCCGAGTGCCAGCGACAAACTGACAATGAAGCTTTCGCCTCCGGAGAGGTTTTTCGTGGAGCGGACTTCCCCGCCTTGATAGTTGTCGATGACATTCAGTTCCAAAGGTTGCGCATCGTCGCGAATCAGAAGGTACCGGTCGGTCATCTGCTGCAGCTGCCGGTTGGCATGAGCAATCATGATTTCGAAGGTCAACCCCTGAGCAAAATTGCGGTACTTCTTCCCATCCGCCGAGCCGATAAGCTCATGGAGCTGATCCCAGCGTGCGCACTCTTTTCTTTGGGCTTCGATCGCTTCCATTCTCTCTTTTTGTCTGTGTTTGAGGTTATCGTTGGTTTGCAGTTGCTGGCGTATGGCACCTATTTCCTGCTGAAGTACTTTTTGTGCCGTTTCATGGGTTTGCAAATCGGCTTCAAGCTTTTCTTGTGTCTCTGCCGTCAGTCGCTTTTGAAGCTCCGAATCGAGCTGTTCTTTTTTCTCCCGCTCTTTCGTGGCCAAGGCCAGCTGTTCGTCGAAGAGCATTTTTGCTTCTTCCGACAATATTTTGCGCTCTTCTTCAAAGAGTTGCGCCGCTTTGAACGCTTTTTCGTCTTCAAATCCGCTCTTTCTGATGTGCTGCAAGAAGGTCTTTTCCTCTATCCCGAGAGTCTCTTCACGATCCGATACGGTTTTTTCCATCGTTTCGATTTTCGATGTCAGCTCGCTTAATTCCCGAATTTTGTCGACCATATTTTTACGGATGGTTTCCAGGGCGTTTTCAGCGGATGTTATGGCTGTTCTCAGGCGCTCTTCTTCGTCGTCGGGATTTTTCTCTCCGAAAAGCCTATGCCGTTCCCTGCGCAGAGTCGCACACTCTTTAAGCAGCGTGCGGTAAAGTCTTCGTTGTTCCGCAAGATCCTCTTCGGTTTTCTCCATCTCTTTCGAACGTTGACCTCTCCTTTGTGTCAGCTCGGCGATCTTTCGCTCGAGTTCGCTTCTCTCTTTTTGCAACGACACCCATCGGTCACGACGCTCTGTCAACTGTGCCAAAACCTGATCGAGATTTTCGACATTCAGTTTCTCGACGCCAAACATCTGCAACTCTTCCAGAAGTGCCGTGACAGAATCGTCCAATGCCTTCTGAAGATTTCCGGCCTCTTTTTTCATCCGTTCCCACTGCGTTTTGGCGGATTCCTTCCTGAAGGCGGCTACCTGTGTTTTTTGCTCAGCCTTGGTTACCGCTTCTTTGGCTTTCTCCAGCGATTCTTTGAGTTTGGTCACCTCTTTTTCCATCTTTTCGGCAGTCTGTACGACTTCGGTTGCACGCTTCAGCGCTTTGGTGTTTTCACGTTGTAACTCTTCCAGCTTGTCATGCAGATTGGGATCGTCTGGATCCATAGAGAGTTCCTCACAAAACCGCTTGAGTTTGGTTTCAAGTTCTTCGATGGTCCTGGTTCGCTCTATTTGGGAGGATGCAATCTGCTCATGCTCCTTGTCCGTCCTCGCCAGGCTCACTTTCGCCTCCGAAACGGCGTAGTTCACGCTTTTGGCTTCGGCTTTGCGCACCTCCAGCTCCTGCAGGGTTTCATCCAGAACCGGAACATTGCCGGTCGCATAGGGATGTTCCGTCGCACCGCACAGCGGGCACGGTTCGCCGTCGCGAAGTTGGTGGCGGGCCTCCTTGAGATCCTCGATTTTTTTCAGCAAGATTAGCTGCGTCTGCAAATAGCCTATCTCTTTTTCCAAAGCGACCTGTTTCTCGATCTGTGCACGAAGTTCCTGCTCTATCGCGGTTTTGTCCGATGTGCGCCGGGCCTGTTTTTCGCGCAACGCTTCAAGGGACTGTCTGGATTCGACGATAGCACTCGTGGTTTCGACGGCATCTTCCAAAAGAGCGTTCTGCGCCGTCAGGGATGAGACGCTCTCCCGCCAGTCGGAAAGAGATCTGCCTTCCAGAATCTCCCCAAGCTGCGACTGCTTTTGCGTCAAGGCACTCCGACTCTTTTCAAACGCCTCATTCCGAGACTTTAGATTTCCGGTTTCGGTTTTATAAAGCTCCTCGGCTTCCGCTGCCTGCACTTGAGCCTCTTTGTTCTCTTCGTGCTTGTCGACGAAAGCTTCATGAAGCTTTCGCAGCGCATCGAACCGTTCACGAATGCCCTCCAGATGCCCGACCAATCGTTCGTCGGCTTTCGCCTCGTCCAACTGCTTGAGCAGTTTTTTCAGAGCGTTTTGTCTGTCGCTTAAACTGGCGGAATCATCGGTTTGCCTTGTCCGAAGCGCTGCCAACGATGCCTCCAGTGACGAGCGTCGCTCTTTGGCATCTTCGATAGGCTTCTCTTTTTCCCGGATCGTCAGGTCCAGTTCCCGTACTTTGCGTATTGTCGCCGCCGCACTTTCTCGCTCTGTCTTCCTGGCCTTGAGCCGCTCTTGGGCCGCAACCACGGCCGCTTCCGCCTCCTTCGCGGCCTTTTGCCTGTCGGGAAGTTCCTTGAGGTATGTCTCAAGAGCGGACCGGTCGGACGCCTGCGCTTGCCTCGTCGAAATCAAGGAGGCATATTCACCCGATAGCTCCAGCGCACGGTTGGCACGGTCGAGTTTCTCCTGCCGGGGGGCAAACGCTTCCATCCGAACCTGCTGCTCTCTCTTTTGCATTTCGATCTGCTTCAGCTCCTTTTCGAGCCGAGCGATACCATCGAACCAGGCGATCGCCTGCTTTTTTCGATCGATCTGTCCGGAGAGTTCCGTCTCTTGGGCGACTTTCTGTTCAAGGCCGGTTTTCAGCTGTCGCTCTTCCTCTTCGCCAAGCAGCTGCATGCCATCCAGTTCGGCCGTCAGCATCTCGAGTCTGCTTCGCTCCTCCCCGCGCCGCTCACGCACGCGAATGGAGATCCGGCTGTAGATTTCGGTACCCGTGATCTGCTCGAGAATGGGAGCCCGTTCTGTCGCATCGGCTTTGAGGAACGTATCGAATCCGCCCTGAGCCAGAAGCATCGAGCGGGTGAAACGGTCGAAATCCATACCGGTGACCTCTTCGATCCGTTTCGAAACCTGCGATAGTTTGGTCTCCAGCACTTCTTTGGAGTCGGTATCGGCGATCTCATGTTTTGGCGATTGCAGATCTCCGTCGGGTTTTTTCCGTGCCCGGTGCTGCGCCCAATGGCATCTGAAACGACCGGCTTTGGTCTCGAAAGTGACTTCGGCATAACACTCGCCGGTCTGCCGGGACATGATTTCGTTGGCGCTTTTCGTGATTTTGCCCAGGCGGGGCGTGCGGCCATAGAGCGCCAGGCAGACGGCATCGAGAATCGTCGTCTTGCCCGCACCCGTCGGGCCGGTGATGGCGAAAATTCCGTCGGAGACAAATGCCGGATGCGTCAGATCGATCACCCACTCGCCGGTCAGTGAATTCAGGTTTTTGAACTGTACTTTCAATATTCTCATTTTCTACACCTATTCCGCCCGGCTGTCCAGCTCGTAAAGCGATATGAGCGTTTCGCGGTAGGCGCCGATCAATTCGGGGCGCTGCTCTTTTGGAATGTCATGGGCATCGAGACAACGCTCGAAGACCTCGTTGACGTCCAGATCGTCCAGTGTCTCCTCCTCATGCATTCGGCGCATCACCCGCTCGACGATGCGGCTGTTCTTGACCTGCAGAATTTCCATATCGGTATCGGCGACAATGGCATCGAGGCGTTCGCGAAGATCTCCCATAACCTCCTCGCCCTCATAGACGATTTCGAGCCATGCCCCAGACGCCACAGCCTTCAGCTCGAGGACTCTGGCCGATATCTCTTCCCAGTTTCCCCTGATGCGTTCGAGTTTCTGAAAAACAGGCATGGGGATCAGACGTACCTCCGGATCGAGACCGGAAAATTCCACCACGCAGACGCTCTTCTCCTGCGTTGCCTCGCCAAATCCCATGGGCAGTGGAGAGCCGCTGTAGCGTATGGTGTCGGAACCTCCCACCTTCTGCGGCACATGCAGATGCCCAAGCGCCACATAGTCCAGCGTATCGGGGAAGATATTGGCCGCGACATGGGCCAAAGAGCCGACGTACAGCTCCCGCACCCCGTCGCCTTCGATGGTCTGCCCTCCTGCGGTAAAGAGGTGTCCCATCGCCACGACGGGGATCTCTCCGCCAAGTTCCGCACGCCTCTTTTGGGCCAGTGCCGTCACTTCGGCATAGTGGCTGCGGATACCCTCGATCAGTTTGCGCTCTTTCTCCTCGATGCTCTCACCGGCTTCGGCTACACGAATGTCCCGATCCCTCAGATAGGGCACGGCACAGACGATCAACTCCGCGCTTCCATCTTCTCCCCCCAATACCAACACTTCCTCTTCCGGGTTTTCCGTAGCCGAACCGATCACATGAACATTGAGCGCCTCGAGCAGCTCTTTGGGCGCATCGAGAAACGAAGGGGAGTCGTGATTGCCCGCAGTCACCACCACATGCCTGCAGGAAGAGGCCGCAACACGGCAGAGAAAGCGGTAGTAGAGCTCCTGAGCGCGGTTACTTGGTGCACTGGTGTCGAAAATATCCCCGGCTATCAGCAGGATATCGATTTCTTCCCGCTGAATCGTCTCGACCATCCATGTCAGAAACGCCTCGAACTCTTCGTAACGCTTGCGGCCGTACAGGTTTCGCCCGATATGCCAGTCGGATGTGTGGAGGATTTTCATGTTAACACCTTGCTTCTAAAGCTGCGTACCATGCCAAGCCACCTTTAATTTTGCACTAGTGATGATTCCGATTATTCGTCGGAAGCAGTCGCTTCTATCGCCATAAAAGCTTTTTTTACTCTGTCGTATTTATCAGCATGTAGCAATTTATTACTATCAAGAATAATGACATTAGCCTGTGCTTTGTAGGGCTGTAGCTTCTCATTTTCCATAGCACATATAATCACTTGTTCTTGCTTGGGTATTTTAGTTGTAATCAGTTTTACAATATTTTCATAATTCTTTCCAGATTGTTCTTGCTGGTTAGGCGTATCAATAACCAATGGAGCCTGTATTTCATTACCATGTAAATCGATCAGTGAAAAAATTGACAGATAATATGCCAAGACCCCGCGTGTATTTTCTGCAGCACCACCTTCTTTAATAATCTTATTGTAGTCCAATGGGGTTTTGATAGCAGACAGATTTATACCTTCAGCATCTAGCAACTTGATATAGGTTGTTAATAAATTCATGAAACTTTCGTCTATCTTTTTTTTATCTTCTTTCGTCAAAAGACCTGATTGCTCTTTTTTTAGTTCTTTTTGTTCATCCTTAGCGCTATCAATAGCTGATAGTATCTCTTTTCTTGTATTGTTTATATTCCGATTAATGGATTTATATGCAAAGCTTTCTATGATTGAATGAAGTGGTATCTCCTGTTTTGATTCAGTAATAGCATACTTGTCATTTATTTGATTAATTTTTGTTTTAATTTCATTTGATGCCTGTTTAGTTTTAGAGATTTTTTTCGATACTGCAAGGAGCTTTTTCTTGATTGCTTGTAATTGATTTTCTGCTTGCTGTTTATCTGCCAGGATTGATGCCCGATTGACAAGAGAATTTTCATGGATAGTCCCACAAAGTGGACATTCAATCTCATCAGCTTCAATATTCTCAGCGCTAAAGATATAATCTTCATCAAGCTCTTTTATTAAGTGTTCTGCAATAGATTTTTGATGCTCCAGATATGTTTGGTCCGAAGTCAATGCAGACAACTCATCTAAAAAAGCTTCTTGCTTTTGTGAAAGCTGTAATAATTCATTTTGAATTTCGAGTGTCATTGCTTGAAATTCTTCTTCTTTGATGGTAATTTCGACATTGGGTACATGACCTGACACTACTTCAAGTGCATAACCAATTTTCTGAATATCCTCATTCAGTTGGTTGATTCGCTTTTTTCTCTCATATATTTCTTGTTCCAAGTCAAAATGTTTCGGACTCAAATAACCAATATGGTATTTAATGACCGTTCGTTTCCAGTTTCCGAATTGTTCTAATTTATCGAAACTTTCCCAAGCTTTACTCCATCCCCGTTTTTGATCAATATAAAATGGTAAAAAATAATATGCCGGTGGTGGTATCATAAGTTCCGACTCGTCACCTCTGCTTGGAAGAAGCACTTTAAAATTAACTATTTCAGCAAGCTTTCGCGAATAGTCCCCACCGATGCTAGTGTATTTGACTATAGGAGCGTTATTTTCTTTAAAATGAATGATATTACCATATCGCATAACTGAATACTCATCGTCTCCCACCGTAAACTGGAGCAATGTTTTGCAATCTGTACTTTTCCAAGTGCTGTCAAGTTCTGGTTCACAACCCAATGACCAAAAAAGCAACTTGGCCAGTGTCGACTTTCCGACACTGTTATCACTTGCTGTTATAAGGTTGAATCTTTTCTCGAATTTGAACTGATTTGCGGATTTTTGAGAATCTGACAGCAGCAGCAGTTGTTTGAATCGTAAGTTTTTCATTCTGTTTTTTCCTTAGGTTTCTAATCAAAAGTTTGTAATTGTCCACTTTTTTCATCAGCCTACTCCTTCAAAATAATCTCACAAAGTATTGCAGTTTTCAAGTCGATTTCCTCAGCAAAAAAATTTTTCATCAGTTCAGGCAATTCATCCATCACCAATGTAAACAACCGCTCTATTTCATCATTACAATATCGCAGCTGTTTATCAATAGATTCATTCAGTTGTTTTGTCATATCTAGCTGTGCAACGGTTTTATTACCGATGCGTTGAAGGTAATATCTGTCAAATGACTGTTTCCACTTGCGTCGCTCCAAAGCCTTTAATCCCAATTCATCCAAATAAGCATCAAGATTCCTATAGACATCTAAATCATTTTTTCTTTCTGTGAATTGATTAATAACTTTTGTAACGGTAATCGAAGTTAAGCCTTTCTTCTCCAGAAGATCTTCCCATAATGGATAATCAAACGATATTGTACCTTTACGTACCAAATCATCAATCAACAGTCTATATATGTCCCTTGCCTTGGTAGATGAATGAGGATACAACTTTTCAACCACTGATGCAATGTATCCAATGACAGTCTCTTGTGTAGATTTCTCCGGCAAGTCAGGTACAATAAAATGCAAATTAATTGGAAAATTGTCTGCTTGCAGTTCTTTTTCTATGGCATCAGATAATTTTTGAAGTGACTTGGGATCAATGTCGTTAATACCAATATTTTCCAATGACATTCTGGGATTTTTCTGAGTCAACTTAAATCCTTTCGTTGCCACTAGATTTATAGTTTTGATCTTATCTCTTCCAATCTCATCATTACTGCTGCTAATCAGCTTCCCTAAAACCGAACTACCATTTTTCAGTCTAATCAATTTCGTTTCCGAGAAGGAGCCTTTGTCAGTTTTAACCTGATTAAATTCGAACTCTGCCTTATCAGCATCCAGGGAGTCCGACAAAACAACGTCTTCGTGTAATTCCATAAACACCGCATATTCTTTTTCCTGCTCATGCTCTTTTAGAAGACGATATAAAGCCCAATGATACTGATACATATATTTATCAAAAGTCTGCGAACCAGCCTTTTCACGCTGAGTCTTATAGAGTGGATTGCTGTTTGTCATCACTATCCTTTTCTAACGAGCGCTAAACGCCTCTTTCAAAACAGTTTGCATCAAACGGTTGGTTTCAGTACGGCTTTTTTGCACTTCCGCTTCCAATTGGTCGCAGGTAGCCATTAGTTTTTCGACTTTGGCGACAATACGGTGTTGTTCAACCAGAGGAGGAAGGGAGATAAGAAAATGCTCTAAATCCTTTAGATTCAACCCTTTGTACGCAATTCCTTTTAAGTTATTTTGAGTCTGTCCCAACACTAGTGGCGAAAGCAAAACATACAAAATATATTTGCTAAAAAGTTCATTTGATACTGGAATCATTGCTATTTCTCTGGCAATATTAAATCCTCCAACTTCTTCTGAAGCTATTGCACATCCACCTAAAGTACCACGAATATTAATGAGAACTTCGCCACCTTTAAGTAAAGTTCTAGAATATTTTTCCGAGACTTTTTTAGGTATTTTTCTAACATTACTTAAAAACAACTTACCCGGTTTTACATCACTGCAACGAAGCATAAATACGCCATCTTCTGGTTCCATTTTTGTTGGCTGAACAACACCATAAGTAATTTCCCTGTATGGTTCTATAAGTTCTTTAAGTCTACACCATACCCACCCATCAGGCAATTCATAGGGAATCGCATCATCTGAAATCGGCGGAAGCGGTTTCTGTTTTTTGATTTTTCCCTCTTTGACTAATCGCTCTTTTTCGGCTTTGATACGTTCAAGCAAGACGCTGACCGGTTCGTCGGTGGGGTCTTGGGGAACGAGGCGGCCGCTTACGGCGTCGCTGAGAATGGAGCTACGAAGCTTGGCGATCAGGTCGGATTGGGTTTGAAGTTCACTTTGTATTTTTTTATATTTTTGTTCAAACTCATTGAGACGGGATGCAATCAGTTGTTGATCATTTAATGGGGGCATGGGTATTTTAAGAGCCAAAAATTTCTTTGCTTTGATTTCTGTTTTAATGCCACCACTGGTTTGTTCTTGAAGCGCTTTGACAAATGCTGGACTTTTAACAAACCATTTCAAAAACTCAATATCAAGTTTCCCAGTATCGAAACTATAAGCAGAATAATGGATTGTCGCTATTACATCTTCATCGCCGTCATAAACGGCCAAAGCCCCTTTTGCGACATTGATGCCGGAAATGACGAGGTCGCCCTTTTTAATGATGATCATTCCAGTTTTTGTTGGCTTGTTATCTGCAAGATGGATCTGACCGGAAAAATCAATCTTTTCGATTCTTTTGATATTTAATGCGTTAGCTTCATCAGGTGTTAAACGTTCTTTGCGTTCGGTCAGAAAAGAACTCATCACTTGAATTGGATATTTACCCATTGCAGACCTCAGAACGGATCTCTTCCAATAGTTGGACGCTACGGCTCATCGACGCCTCGATGCGGTCGATGATCTCTGCCGTTGTCAGTTCCTCTTCCTCTTCGACCTTATGTGGATTCTTGATGTCAAGGTTGAAGTTGTTGGCTTTGATGGTCTCGATATCCACCTTCCATGCCCGCTCGTTTTCGCTGCGGTCATTCCACCATGCGGTAAGCTCGTCGAAGTCCCGGATGCGGACCGGCTTGGTCTTGGTGTATTTTTTGTACCCTTCCGGCAGCGGCTGTTCGTAGTACCAGATCTCTTTGGTCGGTTCACCCTTGGTGAAGAAAAGCAGATTGGTATTGATGTCCGTATAGGGGGCGAAGATACCGTTGGGCAGGCGGACGATGGTATGCAGGTTGCACTCGGTAAGCAGCTTCTCCTTGATGCGCGCGGTGACGCCGTCGCCAAAGAGCGTGCCGTCGGGCAGGACGATCCCCGCGCGGCCGCGGGGTTTGAGCATCTGGATGAAGAGCAGCAGAAACAGGTCCGCTGTCTCCCGGGTACGGTAACTGGCGGGGAAGTTGTTTTCGATGCCCGGCTCTTCCGTTCCGCCGAAAGGAGGATTGGCCACGATGCAGTCAACACGCTCGTCGGGGGTGATGTCTTTGAGCGGGCGGCTCAAAGAGTTGTCATGACGGATATTGGGGCGTTCGATATCGTGGAGGATCAGGTTCGTCATCGCCAGCATATAGGGGAGCTGCTTCTTCTCGATACCGTGGATCGTCCGCTCAAGCGTCTTTTTGTCTTCGGCGGTCTTGACACCGGTTTTCATGATGTGGTCGATGGAGCTGACGAGAAAGCCACCGGTACCGCATGCCGGGTCGAACACCGTCTCGCCCAGTTTGGGGTCGACCATACGAACGATAAATTCCGTCACAGCGCGAGGGGTATAGTATTCGCCCGCGTTGCCCGCGCTTTGGAGGTCTTTGAGGATTTGCTCGTACATGTCGTTGAAAAGGTGGCGTTCACCGAGGTTGTCGAAATGGATCTCCTCCAGCTTGTTGATGACCTGACGGAGCAGCGTGCCCGACTTCATATAGTTGTAGGCATCTTCGAACATCCCCTTGATCAGTGGTGCATAGGGATTGCCCGTGGTGATGTCCAGCTCTTTGAGGGTAGGAAAAAGATCGTTGTTGATGAAGTCGATCAGCTCTTCGCCCGTCATCCCTTCGTCGTCCGTCGCCCAATTGCGCCAGCGCAAGCGCTCGGGGATCGGGGAGGTGTAATTAGGGTCTTCGAGTTCGAACTCCTCCTCTTTGGTATCGAAAACCTTGAGAAAGAGCATCCAGACCAGCTGGCTGATGCGCTGTGCGTCGCCGTCGACACCGGTGTCGGTGCGCATGATGTTCTGGATGGATTTTACGATATTTGAAATGTCTGCCATAGTGTTTGATAGTCCTTAGTTATGATGCGTAAAGATGATGTTCGATGTTTTTGATAAGTCGCTCGTAGCCGGCACGGCCACCGCCAAAAAGACGGGCCAGCTCACTCAGAGTGCCAAGCTCGTTGAAGGGTGGGACTTTCAGTACGCCGATATCCTCGATGCTCTCGATGCCTGATTCGGCGTATTTGTCCAGCAGAGCGTCGATGACCGCTTTGGCCCGCTCTCCATACTCGTCGAAATAGTTGCCCTTTTTGAGTCTGCCCGCCCGTTCGGCGCGGCTGAGTGCAGGACGTTCGAAAGCGACGTGGCAGACAAGATCGAAGGGATCCATCCCCTCTTTGCCTACCTCACGCTCAAGCTCTTCGAAAAAAACACCCTGGTCGCGCAACGCTTGGATAATCGCCTCTTTCTGCTCGGCCTTGTTCCAGTCCTGCAGAAACTCGTCGAGGCTGGCATAGCGGTTGCGGATGTTCCTGCGGCTGTAGTCGATCAGCGACTCGGTAATGAGCTTGCCGTCGATACCGACGTATTGTACCCGTTTGTTCAGGACCTTCACCTTTACCCCGCTGACAACATATCGCACAGGGGGCTCTCCCCCGCCACCGGTGTCATCGTTGTTTATGGTGACGTCGGGTGTGTCCGACTCGCCGTACTCGATGCCGGGTTCGCCCACACGATCGGCCTGCTCCTCTTCCGGAGGGGTCACGGGGTCGGTGTCCGTCGGCTCGTAGATCTGCACCGGCTCACCGTCGAAATCGGGGTCGGCGAAAAGGCGCGTGACGTTGCGAAAGTCCATGATGGTGAAGTAAAACTTGCCATAGGCTTCGTTGATGCGTGTCCCGCGCCCGATAATCTGCTTGAACTCCGTCATGGAGTTGATGTTCGAATCGAGCACGATGAGTCCGGTAGTCTGGGCATCCACCCCCGTGGTCATCAGCCTGGAAGTGGTGGCGATCACCGGATAGATCGATTCGGGGTCGATAAAATTGTCGAGCTCCTTCTTTCCCTCCTCATTGTCACCGGTGATGCGCATAACATATCTGCGACTCTCTTTGGCCATTTTGGGATTGGCATTGACCAACGCCTGACGCATCCGCTCCGCATGGTCGATATCGACACAGAAGACGATCGTCTTCATGTAGGGGTCCGTAGCGTTCAGGAACTCTGTCACTTTGCGGGCGACGAGATTGGTGCGTTGAGTGAGGATCAGGTTTTTATCGTAGTCTTTGGCATTGTACTCCCGGTCTTCGATCTCGTTACCCTTGTCATCAACCTGCCCTTCGTAAGGGCGCCACCCCTCCACATCCCGGTCGAGGGAGAAGCGAATCACCTTATAGGGAGCCAGAAACCCGTCTTCGATCCCTTGCTTGAGCGAGTAGGTATAGACCGGTTCACCGAAGTAGGAGATATTGCTGACATATCTGGTCTCTTTGGGGGTCGCCGTCAGACCGATCTGGACGGCACTGTCGAAATACTCGAGAATCTCGCGCCACTGGCTGTCTTCGGCGGCACTTCCCCGGTGAGCCTCGTCGATGACGATCAGGTCGAAAAAGTCGGGACTGAACTTTTTGAAAATCTTTTTCTCTTCACTGTTTCCTGTGATTGCCTGATAGAGGGCAAGATAGATTTCATAGGACTTGTCGACGGTACGGTTGGTGATTTTTGTCATCTTGTCGCCAAAATGCTTGAAGTCGCCGATCTTCGTCTGGTCGACGAGGATGTTGCGGTCGGCCAGAAAGAGGACCCGCTTGGCGCGCCTGGCCTTGTAGAGACGGTAGATGATTTGAAAAGCGGTGTAGGTTTTCCCGGTTCCCGTTGCCATAACGAGCAGCACCCGTTTCTGTCCTTTGGCAATGGCTTCTATGGTGCGGTTGATGGCGTTTTTCTGGTAGTAACGCGGCTCGCGACGAGGATCGTCGATGTAGTAGGGAGAGAGAGCCACCTTTTCCGATTCAGGCTCTTCGATCCCTTTGAGGCGTTTGTAGCGCCGCCAGAGTTCGTCGGGAGAGGGAAAATCGTCCAGGGAGATCTCCCGTTCCAAAACACCATTGGATTGTGTCGGGTCGTACTCCAGAAAACCGTCGCCGTTGCTGCTGAAGACAAATGGGATATCGAGAATTTCAGCATAAGTACGGCCTTGCTGCATGCCGTCACCTATCGAGTGTTTATTGTCCTTAGCCTCGATAATAGCGATGGGGATATTGGGTTTGTAATAAAGGATGTAGTCAGCGCGCTTCTTTTCGCCTCGATGTACCGTTTTCCCGCGGACATGGATACGTCCCGCCGTAAAAGAGACTTCCTCCCGGATCTGAGAGTGAATATTCCAACCCGCTCTTTCTATAGCCGGCGTTATGTATTTGGTGCAGATATCACGTTCGGTAAGAGATTTTTTTGCATCATTCATTTGCATCCTTGGGACAAACAGATTCAAATGTATAGAATGTGCCCGGCTATATGAAACTTATTTGATTATTGCATAGTATACAAAAGTTGTTATTCAATATGTTTTAAATTCTTGAAAATTTCTAAACTTTCCCCAAAACTCCTGCAACCCACCTAACAATATCAGCCTTTTCAAGCTTTGTTGACCTCTCATGGTTTTTGGTTCTAAACTTGACAGTGGATTCTTTCCCATATTTTTTTTCATATCATTAATTGTCATATCATCTTCAACATAATAGTTTAAAAATGTGTCAAATATCTCAACTCCAAAAGCATTTTTTGAAGATATGACCCATGTACTCGTCGACGCATTATTTTCCAGTTCTAGCAATCCGACATAAGTATTTTTGTATTCAAAAGTAGCTGTAATATATTGTCTCTTCCTACCTTTCATTATGCATTTTGGATTTGGCTTTTCATTTTCACCAGTCTTCACTGTTTCCATTTTCTGAATTGATTGAACTTGTAAATTTTTTATTATCTCTTGAGTTTGCATATACTCTACGTATTGCCGGAACTCATCAAAATTATGCGTATATTCCGTCATGCCACCTTGGACAAACTCTTTTCCTTTGGAGGATATCCTAGCCTTTCATGTTTTCTTTTCTCTATTTCTGGAAGAATCGGTCAAACTTTGATCGACATTCTCACCCGTGAGCGTCTCTTCGAGTATTTTCAACTTCGTTAGGGCTTCTTCATCGGTTATTTTGTCGGTCGCCATTTCCACATCTACAAGACTACTGCATTTTTTCTTCCGATTAACCGTTATCGAATTGGATTTGTATCGTCTGCTTGCATGATCCGACTTCAGACGTTCGGAAGTCTCTGACGGGTTTTTTACCGGCACTGTCGGCAACTTGTCAATATCATCTAAATCCGTCACTATCTTTTTTCCTTGAAAAAAGTTGTGAATTTAGAAAAGCCTATCGGCGAATCGTCATCGGTTATTTCATGCACATAAAAATAGTGTTTATTCTTCTCTTTATCAAAGAATCTACTCAATCTGCATGAAATCGTAAATTTGCCTCGATATGGGAATTTTGCCTTAATTGGGACCCTACCAATATAAGCTTTTGGATTTCTATCTTTCACTGCCTTGATGTAGCTGTTTATGAATGTTCCTACTGCATCAAACGCCACTTTGGCATCGTTTTGACATAGAAACCGATGGATAAAGGGGGTATCGTCTTCAGGGACATAACTGGGTACGATAATCGAAGCATCGGAAGGATCGCAAATACAACTGTAATACAAATCTTCCAAATCACATCTCAATGCTGCTTCCCGCAAAGTTGTCGAACGGTAATAATAATAGATGGCAATCACATAATGGGGAATAATCACGTCGATAGCCCCTAACTCCATCAAACAACAATGTATTTTCTTCACTTCATCCAAAAAATTCTTGTATGTCCGGTTCAGAATCTGACCTATGTATTCTTGGGGGAGTACTGCCTCTAGTGCTACATCATACTCTTTCGGTGTCAATCGTGTATCAACAAGAAGTGTTTGTTCGACGATTTTGTTTTTTTGTTTTTCGATCGATCCAGTTTGGCATTTTTATACGCTTTTTGCAGCTTAAATCTGGTAAAAAAGAGTTCCGGGGCTATCCGTGCCTTGAAGTATTTATTTTGGGTTAGGTTTTTAACGGCCACATTAAAATAACTGTTACCGATATCCTCATTCAGATGAGGTTTCATACTAAGCGGCATCAAAAACATAAAAGAGTCATCCGGATTGTCTAGCATAAAATCGGGAACAACTCTTTTTCTTTTTGCCATCTCTTGCCAGCCTATTATCATACTTCAAAGTTCATATTATCAATCTTTATGATTCATTCTCAAACTTTTTTGTTTCTTTCAGCCATTTTGATATAGATATGGAGTATATCTATGGCGGCGGGAGTCACTCCGCTGATCTGGCTGGCGGCTTGAAGTGTGGGGGGCTCG
>Ga0256842_1001438_pt1 | contig 18992 bp, 12 predicted proteins | sample 4559240metaG_FD_185973 | JGI IMG/M metagenome (GOLD analysis project Ga0256842, IMG submission 185973) | Hydrothermal vent microbial communities from Guaymas Basin, Mexico - 4559-240 | ecosystem: Environmental > Aquatic > Marine > Hydrothermal vents | place: Mexico: Guaymas Basin | collected...
TTATAGACGTCCCCCATTCTTTTGCATTGTAATTAAAATAATGATTATTGTTATTACTATCTAATTTAATTCGTTTTGGATCAACCTCCCATTTTGAGATAGACGATGACTCAAAGTCTTGAAAATCTGTATATTTGAGCTTTTTAGCATTTCTCTTTAGTAGCATAATTCCAGAGTTATAGCCTTGTTTCTTTTCCATTACATCTGGATAAAATGAATATAGAAGTTCCAAGGTTTCATTTTCGATTTGTGATTCTTGCCAAACAAATACAAAATATTTTGAATGGGACTTCATTAAAAATTGACTTAAGGTAGACAGATTTGTTTGTCCATTTATATAGGATGTTTTATTGGCTTCTATCTGTTTTATTAATTTATTATTTTGACTGCTAACGAATATGTTAAGATTAGAATATTTATTTTTCCAAATTGATGCTTTTCTAATAATCTCGGGTATTAAACCTTCTTTATTGTTTTTGTAGATACTCCTATTAATAAGGCTTCCAATTACAAATATGGTAAAGCTAATACCAACAATTAATAATATTTTTTTCTTTTGTATAGGTTTGTTTTTAATAAGTAGATATATAAATATAGCAACAAGTATGAATAGAATAAAGTAGCTAAAAAAGAATGCTATTTTAATACTTGGGTTTTGATATTTGAAAGTAACAGTATGTTTCCCTGATGGAAGGAATACCGCCATGTGTGTGAAATTAACATTAAGTAAATTTTGTTTTTGTCCGTCTATTATTACAGACCATCCTCGATAGAAATTTTGCTGATAAACTAGAATTTGCGGTAGACGTGTTTGTGTATTAATTTCAATTTTCTTGGGGTCAAATTTTTTGATACTTAGCTGGTCGCTCTGACTACTTGTTAAGTGTTTTAGTTTTAATTGTTCAAAATATTCAGAATCTATAAAAAGAGTTTTACTAGTGAAATTATTAATGTATTTATAGTTTCTAATATCATCAGATAAGTATATCAGAGCTTGGGTTTTTATGGAGTCTAAGAGTTCAGGATAATTATCGGATAGATTTGTGTAACCGTCTAATTTAAAAGAAACTAATCCGTCGAAAGTTACTTTTTTTGGGAAGATGTTTTCATTCATCCAAACAAATTTATTTTGAGCATTCTTGTCTGAATTTTCTTTAATTGGGTTTAAGATTGGAATAGGAAATCCTTTTGGTGAAGATTTTAGAAAGTTAGAAAATGCTATTGGGTCTTTGTCGTTAATGACCGTATTGTGAATACTCAATTGTGTAGAAATTATTCCGTCTGCAATGAAGAGAATTAGTATTATTTGATAGAATTGTTTCGTGCGATTACTTTTCCAAAGCAATAAAGTGAAAATAGAAAGCAGAATAAGTTGAATAATTCCTTCAAAAATAATACTGTCGTATAGATTTGCAGTTATTAATTTTTTAGTAAATGAGAGATTCTGGTTTGAAAAAACAAAGGTTTCTATCTGAGTTTGTGAATAGTAAATAAAAAAAGAAATACTTAGAAATAAAACGCTTGAAATTATTGTAAATCTTTTTTTATTAGTTTTACTAAGTTCAAATGTTTGGAAATTTAGGCCTATAAATGCCAAGAAACTAAAAATTGTAAATGCTCTAAAAATGGATGGATAACGAAACATATTCATTAAAGGAGCAAAATGGTAGAGAAACTCTCTTAAGAAGAATTCGTTTCCAAACGATGCAAAGAGAGAAAAAATACCAAAAAATAAAAAAAGATATGATTCCTTTTTTTTAGTTTTTTTTGTTAAACTAAAAAATAAGAGGACAAGGCTAAATATTCCAAAGTATCCATTAGACATGGAAGAATCGGTTCCATAAAAAGCAGAGTCTTTCCCTGAGGCCATTGGGAAAATGTATGATAGTGTTGACTTTAAAGAAAATGGGTGCTGTTGAATAAAATCTAATGTGTGACCATTGTATTGACTTAAATATGGTGAAATTTGTATAAACGATAATAAAAGTACACAGCTAAATAAGATTACTGTAATGATTAATGCTGAGTGGTAAATAATTATTTTTTTTCTAAATACTTTATTTTTTCTATTATGAAAATTGTAGTAGATAAAGATGGTAAAAAGGAAATAAATTAATATAATAGTTAGTGCGGGGTAACTACCGTATATCATAAAGAATAGGCTAATAGTAAAAGCAATAAAATGTACAAGTTTAATATCTTTAAGAAATTTTATATATAAGGAAATAACTACAGGAAGGAGTGCATAGCCCGATATAATTGCTAAATTTTGTGCATTTCCAATGCTTATACCAGAAAGCATATAAGCAATAGATAGTGCGAGTGCTATATTCTTTTCTGTATTGAATTGCTTTAGAAAATAATTAAAGGAAATTCCGGCTACAATTATATAGACTAGATACATAAATTGTAGGGTAATATTTGAGTAAGTAAATAAGTTTCCAATAATCCAAAATTCAGGATTAAAAACTGAAACTAAATCGGCATAAATTGGGATTCCGTATAAAAGGTAAGGATCCCAAAGTGGAAATTGGTTGTTGAGTATAGATTCTGTAAAAAAATAGCGGGAGGGAAGAAAGGCATCAATAAAATCCCATTTTAAACTATTTTGTAAAAAGAATACTTGCCAAAATGCAATAATAACAACTAATAAAAAGAGTAAGTATCCTTTAAATTTCATAAAATTAATTGATAAAAAGTATTTTTGTTACTTCAGTCTGTTCACCTGTTTGATCAGATAAAAATACTAAATAGATTCCAGTTTTAACTCTGTTCCCATTTAAGTTTTTTCCATCCCAAATAGCTTGTCCGCCAAGAGAGTTCATTTCTGTAACTAAGTTTCCTGCAATATCTGTAATTTTTACAATTGTATTTTCCACTAAACCTTTTATGGTTATTGGACCATTGTAACCGGGCTTTACGGGATTGGGGAAAGTATATACATTTTTAAAGTGTTCGTTGCCTTCGGTAGCTTCTCCACGGTATGACATTAAACCATTACCTGTTGCAATAAATACTTCTCCTGAGGCATTATCAATACTAATATTTTTTATTTGGTTGGAAGGTAAAGGACTATTTTCTGTATTAAATGTTAATATTTGCTTGGTTCCATCTTCTGACATTAAAAATACACCTGATTGATTGGTTCCAATCCATTTCCTATTAGCTCCGTCAATAGCAAGAGCAGTTACTTTCTTGCTTTCCATTAAGTATTCATTTTTACCATTAATATCGATAATAATTTTACTGGCGTAAAAATTAGTTAAATCATCGTAGATATTGTAAGGAGTGTAGTAAACAACAATACCATTATTTGTTCCTATCCAAATTTGATCATTTTTGTCTTGAGCAATGGCATAGACATCATTGGATATGATATTCCCATTTTCATCATTTATAGAAACGTGTTTTTGAAAATGTTCAGAAGTATTGTTTAAGATTCCGTAATCATTAAAAACAAATATTCCATTTCCTCTTGGTAATAAAAACCATTTGGAATTATCTTCAGTTATTATAAAGTTTCCCCAGCTAGAATTATAGGTGGGAGTTGCATAAGCATACCATTTACCCGATGGAGTCTTAACGTTGATAGGTGTACTTGTTCCTGGGTTAATGACCCAAAGTTTGTTTTCGTTATCAACTTTTGAATCCCAAACTTTGACATATCCATCTGCAAATTTACGTAAGGTACTATTGTTTTCGTTATAAATAATTGAAGAAGAAACTTGATTTCCAGAGAAATTCATTTCTATAACTCCATAGTTCCAAGAACTACAAAATATTTGATTTGGATTATTGGGATTGGCTTCAACAGCAATTAAGTCAATAATTCCATTTAGTGAGTCCACATTGCTTTTGTTATAAGTATTCCAATAGCCATTTTTTAGCCTTGATATTGCAGCAGGAGTTCTAGTGTTTGCACCTGATATATCTAAAGCTCCAGCGGCAACCCAAGTCTGATTATCTTTGCTATCCAAAAAATAGGCATCATTATTTTTAGGGCCATTTGGTCTTTTATATTCTCCTTTTTGATTGTTATAATTACTTTTTACTAAGCTGTAATTCTCATCTGCATACCACAAATATCCATCTTTATCCAAAATAGCATCGTTGGTCGATAAATTAATATCTCCCCAAAAAACAGTTGTTTTGTTAATAAAATCTGTTGGATGATTAAAGTTGTCGTAGATTCCAATATGATTTTTATGGATTACCCAGAGTTGATTGTTTATTACCTTTAATTCTTGTGTATAATTTTCAGTATCAGGACTTAATTCTTGAGATGTTTCTGATATTGGGTCTGCAATATAAGTATGATAACTGTATGGCCAAGATTGTTTAAAATTTGCCACTATTTTATTCTGGAAAATTGCAATAGCCGAATATTGATTTTTAGAATGAGGGAGATATGTAATTCTTTCCCATTCTGCATAATTGGCCAATTGAGGGCTTGATTTTTTAGCTTTTTTAACTCCTTTATCGGTGGCAGCATATAAGTAAGTATCGTCACTAGCCAAACTATTGACTCTAACTTCGTAAGCATTATCGCCAATAATGTAGGTCTCTATAAATTCTAATTTATAAGGATTGAAAACTACAATTCCAAAGTCTGTTGAGAAATAAATTAATTGATCTATCACTTGGATTTTATTGATAACTTTTGATGGGTAAGATTTCCGTTTGATGTCGGAGAAGGTCGTGATTTGATTATTGTTTTTTATTAAATCAATAGTCCCGTCTTGGTATCCAATATACACCGTTTTTGTATCTGCAAAATAACAAATTGCATTAGTATTAACTCCTGATAGCCCCTCTATTTTTCCAATTTTCTGAATAGAATTATCCGTTTTATTATAATAAAAAATACCAGTTTCTGTTAAGCCATATATTTTATCTCCAGCCTCGCATAAACTAAGGCCTTTTAAGTTGGGGATGTGGGCTGTCCATTGACCGATTGGAACTTGTGCAATATTTATTAATGACCAGAATACAAAACTAATAGTAATAAATAATTTATTCATAAAATAACTTTAAAGTAATATTATTTTAAAACGAATAATAAACAAGATTATTGTTAATCTAATTTGTCTGTAAGTAAGTTAATTTCAATTTTTGGCGAAATTCTTTCGTAAAGAATATTATAGACGGCATTTGTTATTGGTAAATCTATATTGTACTTTTTATTCATTTCGTAGATTCCTCTAACAGCATAGTATCCTTCGGCAATCATACTCATTTCCATTTGTGCAGCTTTTACCGAATAGCCCTTTCCTATCATATTCCCAAAAGTTCGATTACGACTAAAAGTAGAGTAGGCCGTTACTAATAAATCACCCAAGTAAACCGAATTTTTTATGTCTCGAGTAATAGGATGTATTTGGTCTACAAAGCGTTTAATTTCTCTAATTGAATTAGAAATAAGAACAGCTTGGAAATTATCGCCATAACCAACTCCATGCGCAATACCTGAAGCGACAGCCATAATGTTTTTCATTATAGCAGCGTATTCGGTGCCGTAAATATCGTCCGAGGTGATAGTTTTGACGTAAGAATTCTTAAACATTTCCGATAATTCTGTTGATTTTTCGGGAAGGGTTGCTGATGCGGTTAAATAAGTTAATCTCTGCAAAGCAATTTCTTCGGCGTGGCTAGGACCTGATATGACACCAAATTGTTCATCTTTTAAGTCGTATTGCGATTTAATAAATTCTAATGCTGTAGTGTAGTGCTCAGGGACAATACCTTTTACAGCAGATACGATAAACTTATTATCAAAACAATTTTTAGGTAACCCCTCTAATGCTATTTCTATGTAGGCACTTGGAATAACAATAATAACAGTATCACAATCTTTAATAGTTTTTTCTATAGAATTAAAAAGATTAATTTTATCTAAGTGTAATTCGACACCTCTTAAATAATTAGGATTTCTATGGTATTTTTTAATATAATCGATATCATCTTTTAGGCGAATATTCCAATTGATATTATGATCGTTATCCATTAAAATTTTAACAATGGCTGTTGCCCAGCTACCATCTCCTAAAACTGCTATTTTTTTACTCATACATTAAAATTATTATTATTTTTCTAAGTTTATTTTTCAATCCAAGCTTTAACTTCTTCTATTTTGGGATTTGTTAAGCCCATTTTGTTTTTTTTATTTAATCCACAAATTTGTTGGTGGATTTTATTAGGATTACCATCTTTTAAATCTTTTACGGTTAAAAAACCTGCTTTTTGTACTAATTCTACCCATTCTTCAGGAATTCCTAGTTCCATATATTTTTCTTTAGAATCGTTTTGTTGAATTTTTTCAGGACGCATTTGTGGAAAAAATAATACATCTTGAATAGAATCTTGACCTGTCATAAACATGGCTAGGCGATCGATACCAATTCCCATTCCAGAAGTAGGAGGCATTCCGTATTCTAGTGCTCTAACAAAATCTTGATCTATAAACATAGCTTCGTCGTCGCCTTTTTCCGATAATTTAAGTTGATCTTGGAAACGCTCTAATTGGTCGATAGGATCGTTTAGTTCGGTGTATGCATTGGCCAATTCTTTTCCATTAACCATTAATTCGAAGCGTTCGGTGAGTTCAGGATTGTCTCTATGTTTTTTACAAAGTGGCGACATTTCTACAGGATAATCTGTAATAAATGTAGGTTGAATCATTTTTGCTTCAGCTTTTTCTCCAAAAATTTCATCAATCATTTTACCTTTTCCAAAACTATCATCAATTTCGATATCTAAATCTATACAAACTTGACGTAATTCAGCTTCGTTCATTCCTGTAATGTCAATGCCTGTGTGTTCTTTAATGGCATCAATCATGCTTAATCTACGGAAAGGGGCTTTAAAATTAATTTTGTTTTCTCCAATTTTCACGGTGGTTGTCCCATGCAATTCCATGGCTATTTTTTCGAGCATTTTTTCTGTAAAGTCCATCATCCAATGGTAGTCTTTATATGCTACATAAATTTCCATTACGGTAAATTCTGGATTATGAGTTCTATCCATACCCTCGTTTCGGAAGTCTTTGGAAAACTCATATACGCCCTCGAAACCGCCTACTATTAATCTTTTTAGATATAATTCGTTGGCTACACGCAAGTATAAAGGCATGTCTAAAGTATTGTGATGCGTAATGAATGGACGGGCAGAGGCTCCTCCTGGTATAGGTTGTAATATTGGAGTCTCAACTTCGAGGTAACCATGATCGTTGAACATGGTTCGCATGGTATTGATAATCTTAGCTCGTTTTATAAAAACATCTTTAACTTCTGGGTTAACAACTAAATCGACATATCGTTGACGGTATCTTAATTCAGGATTTGTAAAAGCATCGTAAGTTTTTCCGTCTTTTTCTTTAACAATAGGTAAGGGGCGTATCGATTTCGAAAGTATTTTTATGTCATTGGCACGTATCGATAATTCTCCCATTTTGGTTACAAAAGTATCGCCTTTAATACCTAGAAAATCGCCAATATCAAGAAGTTTTTTGAAAACCGTATTGTAAAAAGTTTTGTCCTCGCTAGGGCAAATAATATCTCTATTTACATAAACTTGAATAGAACCTTTTGAGTCTTGAAGTTCGAAAAAAGCAGCTTTCCCCATAATTCTCCGACTCATAATTCTTCCTGCAATACTTACGCCTTGGAAATTATTTTCTTCTTCTGAGAAACCATTTTTAATATCAATAGAAAAATTTGAAACTTCGTATTTTTCGGCAGGATATGGATTTATACCTAATTTTTTGATTTCTTCTAAAGATTGTCTTCTTATTTGTTCTTGTTCGCTTAAATTTATTGCGTTTGCCATTATCAATTCTTAATTATTTATTATCTAAAACTAGGCTCAAAAGCTGTTCTATTAACAATTGAGCGACCTAAAGTCAATTCGTCTGCATATTCTATTTCGTCGCCAATCGAGATGCCTCTAGAAAGGGTTGTAAAGTTAATATTTTTGTTTTCAATTTTCTTATGAATATAGAAACAAGTTGTATCGCCTTCCATGGTTGCAGGAAGTGCAAAAATTATTTCGCCATTTTTAAACTTATTTAAGCGATTTAGTAATAAATCTATCGATAAATCGCTGGGTCCAATACCATCGAGAGGAGATATGATACCTCCTAATACATGATAAACGCCTTTATATTGCATCGTTTTTTCGATGGCCATAACGTCTTTTATTCCTTCGACTACACAAATAAGATTTTCTTTGCGAGAAGAATTGTTACAAATAGAGCAAATTTCCGTGTCCGAAATATTGTTGCAAGATTTGCAAAATTTGACTTGACTTTTTAACTGTACCAAGGCGTCAGAAAATTGCTTAACTTCGTTTTCAGGTTGGTTTAAGATATGTAGAACAAGCCGAAGAGCAGTTTTGCTTCCAATTCCTGGTAATTTATGAAATTCGCTTACTGCATTAGAAAGCAGAGCCGATGGTATATCTTCCTTATTCATTCTTAGTTTTATAAATCGTCATCAAAAGGAATATCGTCAAAATTATCATCAAAAGGGATATCGTCAAAATCTTCATCCGAAATATCCTCTTCTATTTGCTCGTTAAGAAATTGTTGAATTTCGTCTATTTCCATTTTTTTCACATTGGTAACTAAGAAATGTTCGCTTAGTTTCATTCCCAATGCAATACACTCGTCAATAGCATTTTTTAGAATTTCTTTAATGGGTTCTTTTATTGGAATTAAAGCAGTTATTAAAGCAAAATTATTTTTAAATTCTATTTCTTCAATTTCGGAATTGTGTTGATGTAATGAATATTCAAATTCTTTGAGAAGAAGATTTTTTTGTGCATCGGTAAAGTCTATTTCATCATTAAGAAAACCTACAATAAAGTATCTTAGCTTATCACCTTTTCCACCCATTCCTGTAGAAATAAAGACTTGACTTTCGTCTAATAATGAGCTTTCCATCATCATTCTACTTTCTTGTAGAGCAAGTGTAGACCAGGCTTTTAATGTTTTTACATTGGTGTCTTTGTTAAAATCTTCGATGGCTCGATAGGCTTTAACATCGTCGACAGATGCTAATTGAATTAGGATATCTTTTTTTTCTTCTTCGGGTGTTTCAGAAATATTCAATCCTGCAATTTTAATAGGCAATTCTTCTATATCAATTTTGATGTTTTTTTTAAAATTTTTGATACGTTCAAAATATGCCATTTGAATCTCGATATCTATTTCTTCTTGCAGAATACTAAAATTTTTAGGTAAATTCTGTAAGAAATCGTTGATTTCGTTATATGATTTTTTGTTTTCTAATTGTTCCATTATCAATATTAATTTTTTGTCTTGCTTATTCTGAAAAAACAAAAATACCAATGTAACTGCAAAAATACCAAATATTAGGGATTGATGAAGTAAAAATTAAAGAATACTTTTGAATAGAAATTAAAGAAAAATGAATTCAGTGCATAAGGACATAGAAAATAATATAGAGAAACAATATTTATCTGATTTCCAGACTGGAGAAAAGGTTGTTGTTACAAAGCTAGAAGGGCGTGGGGCATTTAAACGTCGTTTATCCGAAATGGGTTTTTCTCGGGGAGCTGTAGTAGAAGTTATTAAGAATGCGCCATTAAGAGATCCTATAGAGTACGATATTTTAGGCTATAATATTTCGCTTAGAAGATCTGAGGCTGAAATGATAGAGGTAGAGCCTATCTCTAAATTTGAGATTGACGAAACCTTTAATGGTTCGGAAGATGCTGACCCTTTTGAAAAGATTAAGCCTAATACAGAAATAAATATTGCTTTAGTTGGGAATCCTAATGCGGGTAAAACTACGCTTTTTAATCTACTATCGAATCAACACGAACATGTAGGAAATTACTCTGGTGTTACTGTTGGGGCTACTGCTTCTAAATTAAAGTTCAAAAATTATACAATAAATATAGTCGATTTACCAGGCACGTATTCTATTTCTTCGTTTTCTCCAGAGGAGGTTTATGTTCGGAATCATCTGCTTAACGAATTACCAGATATTGTTTTGAATGTGGTAGATTCTGGCAATCTTCATCGAAATCTATATTTAACGACTCAGTTGATAGATATGGATTTACAGTTGGTTATGGCGCTTAATATGTTCGACGATTTGGAAAAGAATGGCGAACAATTAGATTATGAACATTTGGGAGGAATGCTTGGGGTGCCAATGGTTCCAACTATTGCATCAAAGAAAAAAGGTATTAACGATTTATTAAATAAAATTGTTGATGTATTTGAGGGGAAGGAAGCGTCTGTTCGACATATTCATATCCATTATGGAAAGCCTATAGATAAAGCTATAAAAGAAATTACAGATTTAATTAAAATCCCCAAAAATCACGAAGTTACTAATAAAATATCTTCACGATTTGTTGCAATAAAACTTTTAGAAAAAGATAATGAAATAGAAACTACCTTAGCTTTATTTAGCAATCAGATAGAAATTGAGAGAGTTGTAAAAAGGTGGATTAAAAAGCTAGAGGCGCACTTGAATGAGGATATGCATACTTTAATTACTGATGCAAAATATGGTTTTATTCGCGGAGCCTTAAAAGAAACATTAAAAGAAGGGAAGGAAAGAAAGCACGACAAAACTAAGAGAATTGATGATTTTATTACACATAAAATTTGGGGATTTCCTATTTTTATTTTTATTCTTTGGTTTATGTTTCAGTCTACCTTTTGGCTAGGGAATTATCCTATGGAGTGGATTGATAGCTTTGTAAATTCTATTAAAGATTTGATTGGAATGTCAATGGCAGAAGGCCCTTTAAAAGATTTAATTATTGATGGAGTTATAAATGGAGTAGGAGGAGTTATTATTTTCTTACCTAATATATTAATCTTATTTTTCTTTATTTCGTTGATGGAAGATACAGGGTATATGGCTCGTGCAGCATTTATTATGGATAAATTAATGCATAAAATTGGTTTGCACGGAAAGTCGTTTATTCCTCTAATAATGGGTTTTGGTTGTAATGTGCCAGCAATTATGGCTACCAGAACTATCGAAAATAGGTCGGAGCGGATTTTAACGATTTTGATTAATCCATTTATGTCTTGTAGTGCGAGACTACCTGTTTATGTATTAATTACAGCTGCTGCTTTTCCAGATAATGCTGGGAATATGATTTTCTTAATTTATATCATCGGAATTGCTGTTGCTGCTATGATGGCTATTATTTTCAAGAAAATTTTCTTTAGAAAAGACGAAACCCCATTTGTAATGGAATTACCGCCATATAGAACTCCAATTATTGCAGGAACTACTAGGCATATGTGGAATAAGGCTCAAGAATATTTAAAGAAAATGGGTGGGATAATATTAATAGCTTCGATAATTATCTGGGCTTTAGGTTACTTTCCAATTAACAAATTATCAGAAAAAGAATATAAAAATAACGTTGTTGAGATAGAAAATAATTTTGATAACAAAGAAATATCTGAAAGTCAGAAAAATGCACAGGTGTCTATAGCGAAAGAGCATTACAGAACTAAACAGTTAGCTAATTCGTATATTGGGAAATTTGGGAAAATTATTGAACCTGCAATTGAGCCTTTAGGTTTCGATTGGCGAATGGGAGTGAGTATTATTGCTGGAATTCCAGCCAAAGAAATCATTGTGAGTACGATGGGCGTATTATTTCCTACTAATTCAGAGAATATTAAACCACAAGACGATAATGCTGAAGAAGTTCAAGCTATGTCTAATAGAATACTTTCGCAGGTCTATCTTGACGGAGATAAAAAAGGGAGTCGGTTATTTACTAAAATATCGTCATTCTCATTTTTGCTTTTTATATTAATATATTTCCCTTGTGTAGCTACAATATCAGCAGTTAGAAAAGAAACGGGAACATGGACTTGGCCTGCTTTTATGTTTGTTTATACAACATCGTTGGCGTATCTTTTTTCTTTTGTTTTTTATCAAATAGCAACCTATTTATTATGATACAATTATATTTTACATATATTATTATTTCAGGAGCTTTTGGTATTAGTTTTTATAGGCTTTACGAATTTATATTTAAAAAGAAAAGTACATGCTCATGTATGGGGGGCTGCAGTTTAAAAGCCGATATTGTTAAAAATATCAAAAGTAAGCAAAAAGTAAAAAGTTATCAATTTTGATGTATTTTTGCATTGATGATTGTGAAAAAAGAATATTTAATTAATTTGCTTACTCTATTATTGGGTTTGATTTTTTTAAGTTCTTCGTACTTGAAAATTACTGATACTGCTAGTTTTGTTCAAATTGTAGCCTCGTATGGATTAGGTGTTTTTTCAAATGTAGCACCCTTTGTAATTATTATAGAATTATTATTGGCTTTACATTTAATCTTATTTGTGAAAGTCAGGCAAACTGCAATTATCTCATTTTTTCTGATATTATTTTTTACAATTATTTATACTTATGGTTTATTAGTTAACGATATACGTTCTTGTGGGTGCTTTGGTGATTTGTGGGAGAATTTTTTCGATCAACCTATAATCTTCTATTCAAAGAATGTTATCTTAATGACAATCAGTTATTTAATATATTATAAATATAAGATGACTAAAAAGGATGATGAGTATAAATTAAAAATGATAGTAATTTTTACCCTTACTGCATTTTCTATTTTTCTTTCAGGATATACTTTCGAGCCATACCGAAAGATTCAAAATTCAAAAGTAAGTCCATGGATAGGATCTTCTGTTGATCAACTTAATTTGGATGAACTTTGTGAGTTCTCAGAGGATTCTGTATATATGGTTTTTATGTTTTCGTATTCTTGTCCTCATTGTTTAAATTCTATAGCAAATGTCAATTTATATAAACAAAATAATTATGTAGATAATATTATTTTTCTGCCCATTGGTAACAATCTGGATAAACGCAAATTTGATAAAAATTATAAATTATTAGGTTTGAGATTTGACGAAGAAGAAACATTAATAAGACCATTCTGTAAGGTTTTTCCAACAAGCTTTTTCATTAAAAATAAAAGCATTATCTTTGTAAAAGAAGGTTTTATTCCATCTCCTTTGGTTTTTATAAAAACTTTTGGAGCAGATTTTTTAAATCCCCTTCGGGATAATTAATACATATTTGTTATGAAAAAAATATTAATAATTGGTGTAGGATTAATTTTATTAGGCGTTTTGGCTACCATTTCTAGTTGTGAAAAAGATGGTGACGATGATTTTGTAAGTTGCTCTAATACTTGTAGTTCCGATCAACCCTATTCAAATCAGAATACCTCTAGTTGTTACGAAACTCTAAGTGATTGCGCTGCTGCAACAGGTGAAACTTGTAAAAATTGTAATTAATTTTTTAAGGAGAGTTTATTTCTTATTATTAATCAGAATAATAGGAAAGTCTTGTCCAAATCCATAGCTAGCGGGATATTGTGCATTCCCTTTATATTTTTTTGATATTTCAGGAACTTTTTCTTCTACAAAAAGAGTTAATTCTTTAACTGTAACTTTATTGTCTATACTTGCATCACCATTTAAAGCTTGTAAAACAGCATAGGTAAAAACACCGTGTCCTAGGGCTTCGAATTCTCCTGCCAATTGTTGTGACCCGCTGGCTGTAATAAAATAAGTTCCTGTGCTATGAGCTAGTTGAGCAATAGCCTTTTCTTCTTCAGATCCTCTGCTCGACAAATATTCCACTGCACCTCCCGATTGACAAGCATCGAGTAAAAATAGTTGCTTTTGTGCTTTAATTTCTTTTGAGTAGGTTTGAAGTTGCCTTGCTGAAATGCCTTTGTTTTGGAGCATCTGATTGTTGTATAAATTGGTGATGCCCCAAGGAATAAGATAGAATTCAGCTTTCGAATTACCATCGGGAGCACTCATAGAACCATGACCAGCATAGTAAAAAATAAATACATCATTTTGATTAGCCTTGTCCTTAATATTTTCGAAACAAGCTTTGATACTATCGCTTGTGGCTTGTTGATTGGTTAAAGAAATAAGTTCTATATTTTTGAAAATTTGATTAGAATCTTTTGTTAATGCTTGGGTAAATGCGGTAGCGTCAGAAACTGCGTAATTTAAATTATAGGTAGATTTTTTATATTCGTTAATACCAATTGCAAAAATATAAAGATTAGCTTCATTAAATTCATCTCCTGTATATTCAATTCCAATGCGCTTAGCATTTTTTGTTCTATCTTTATTATAACTTGCTACTTCTATAGTATTTAATCCTTTAGCAAGATTAATGTCATAATTTCTAGATATTTCATTTCCTTTTTTTACAGAGTCAATCTTTTCCGAAATAATTAATTTATTATTTTGATAGATTCTCACCTCGTCAATACCGCCTCCTGTATTGATGAAATTAGCTGAAATATTGGTCGTTTTTTCTTTGGTAGATAAAAGTGTTTCTACGGCTCCACGAAACATTGGCGCTTTGTTGCTTGGTTTTGTAATTTCTATATCTGCTAAATTTTTAAGATTAGAGATGTTAAGGTTAGTGTCTAAATTGTTTTTAGAAATATCGGCATTTAAGAAAGGAGTGTAGAACTGTTCGTAAAGATTTTCGAGAGGTACAATTTGCATATCTTTCACAAAATATAAAGATTTAATGCCTTTATTTGTTCCATCGAAACGCCCATCGGGAGTGTATGAAATCCAATTGTTAGTATTTTTTAATCCTATTTCGGTAAGCAAGAGCTGCCCCGTAGTTAAGTCCCAAATTTTGGTAGTTCCGTCTTGACTTGTCGAAATTAATCTTTGATTATCAAACCCAAATTCGATATCGTTAATCCATCTTTCGTGAGCTTTTATTTCCTTAATTTTTTTCCCGGATGTGATATTCCATATTTTAATAAGTTTGTTGCCAGAAGAGACAATTAGAGAATCGCCATACGAAAATTTAATAGCTGTAATTTGTCTTTCGTGACCATTAAAATTTTGAGTGTTTTTACCATTCTCCAGATTCCAAATAGTTATTTTATATTTATCTCGTTCGGTTTTAAATCCTTCTCCAACAACAAGAAATTTGTTATCGTGGCTAAAATCTAAAGCGTATGCAATAGTTTTAATTTTAAATGTATTTATTTCTTTGCCTGTTTCTATATCGAATACTTTTGCCATTTTTCGTCCGCCAACAGCTATTTTTTTATTGTCTTTACTAAAACAAATACTGTACGGAACTTTAAAGGCTTTATCTATGGAAATAATTTCTTTTCCTGTTTCAGAATTCCAAATCTTAATTTGCTCAAAACTTGCTGTAGCAAGTAGTTTACCGTTGTAGCCGAACGCAATCTTTCTAATCCACGATTTCTGACCTGTAAGATTATATATTTCTTTTTGACTATTGGTGTTACATATTTTACTAATATTTTTTGAAGTTCCAAAAGCTAATAATTGTTTGTTAGGACTAATGGCTATACAAGATACTTCTCCATTTTTATCCTTATAAGTTTGATTATTAATTTGTTTAGACAAATAATTTAGAAATGCTTTATTTCTAATTTTTCCGATGGCGTAATAATTTGAAGAATCGATATAGGCATGGTCAAAGATATCTTTGTCGATACCAGAAAAAGATTTAATAAAATTGCCAGTAGCTAGATCCCAAACTTTAATGGATTTATCCCAGCTGCCTGCTGTAATAATTAGCCGATTGTTATCTGATATTTTTATTCGCCCAACTTGAGCATCATGGGCTTCAATACTATGGATTTCTTGAGTAGTATTAAAATTGATGATTTTAAAATATTTACTTTTCGAATCGGAGGCTAAAATAAATTGATTTTTGTCATCAATTGTTAATGTTTGAATAGGATAGCGAAAGGCTTCCATATTTTTAATCTCTTTGCCAGAAATAGTATTGTAAACTTTTAAACTGTTATCTTTAAATCCTGCTAAAAGATTATTTCCATTGTAATCTAGTTTAATAGATGTGAATAAAGCTCCGTTATTTTCTATGCTTTTAACAATAGCTCTTTGATTAATATCCCAAATTATAATATTTTTGGAAGTTTGTGCGGCAATAATTTTTTGATCTTTACTGATGCTGAAATTTTTAAGTTCTTCATCTAAACCTAGATAATCACGGATTTTCTTTCCTGTTTCTAAATCGTAATATAAAATTTTTATAGTTCCTGCTATTAGTAAGAATTTACCATTATCTACAAATTTAACAAACTTAATCTTCCCTGCATTAGGTTTAATAGTTCGAATTTCTTCTCCTGTTTTAATATTCCAAATTTTAACAGAATATTTTGTGTCGAGCTCTTTTCCACTCTCCCCACTTGCAATTTGGGTATTGTCATTATTAATATCGATACAGGAAATTTCTTGCTGATGACCTGTGATTCGTTTTATTTCTTTGGCTGTTTCAAAATCCCAAAGAATAATATTTTTATCCTCGCTACAAGAAACTAAATATTTATTGTCGTGGCTAAGTGCAAAGTCTGTAACTACATCTGTATGACCCTCATTGGCTTTTAGAAAAACATCATTTTTTGTTTGCGAAAAAGATATTATTGAGATAAATAATAAACTGAGTGTTATTAGAATAGTCTGGTAGTTTTTCATGTTATTCTTGGTTTATGATACTGTTATTTTCAAATTTAATATAAAATACATTGAAATCATAAATTATGCCACATAGTTATTAAATAAAAAATTCATCAAAGTAATTTACAGTGATGAATTTTGAAGGGAGTTAAGATATTTTTTTATATCTCATCCATTATTTTTTTAGCTAATTTATTTGCTTCAAGCTCTGATGTGCTCTCCGAGTAGATTCTAATAATGGGTTCTGTATTCGATTTGCGTAGGTGAACCCAACCTTCTTCAAAATCAATCTTTACGCCATCGATGGTTGATACAGGAAAATCGGAATATTTTTTAGCTATTTTTTTTAATACTGCATCGACATTTATTTCTGGAGTGAGTTGAATTTTATTCTTAGAAATAACATATTGTGGATAAGAGGCTTTTAAATCTAGAGTAGATTTCCCTGATTTTGCCATATACGAAAGCATTAAAGCTACGCCAACGAGGGCATCTCGTCCGTAGTGCAATTCTGGTAGTATGACCCCTCCATTTCCTTCGCCACCAATAATGGCATTTTTAGCTTTCATTTGTGCAACCACATTGACCTCCCCAACAGCAGAGGCAAAATAATCAGCTCCATATTTTTGAGTAATATCTCTCAGTGCTCTGGAAGACGACATGTTAGATACAGTATTTCCTTTAGTATTTTGTAATACATAATCAGCGATAGCTACGATGGTGTATTCTTCCCCAAACATAGTGCCGTCGCTATTAACAATCGCTAGTCTATCTACATCAGGGTCAACTACAAATCCAATGTTACATTTTTCTTGCTCCATTAGAGCAGATATTTCTGTAAGATTTTCTGGGATAGGTTCTGGATTGTGCGGAAATTTACCAGTTGGCTCACAATATAATTCTAAAATATCTTTTACCCCAAGTGCTTTTAATAATTCTGGAATAGCAATTGCTCCAACCGAATTTACGCCATCGACAGCAACAGAAAAGTTAGCTTTTTTTATGGCTTCGACATCAACTAAATCTAATGTTAAGATTTGTTCTATATGTTTTTTAGTGTAATCTTCAATTTTGATATGTTGACCTAAATCATCAACTTCAGCAAATATCATTTCGGTATGATCTGCAATTTTCATCACTCGTTCACCTTCTGCACCGTTCAGAAATTCACCTTTTTCGTTTAATAATTTAAGGGCATTCCATTGTTTTGGGTTATGGCTTGCGGTAAGAATTAAACCACCATTAGCTTTTTCGCTGGTTACTGCAATTTCTACAGTAGGAGTGGTGGCAAGGTCTATATCGATAACATCGAAACCCATACTCATAACTGCTCCAACAACTAAGTTTTGCATCATTGGACCAGAAATTCTAGCGTCTCTACCAACTACAATTTTACCTTTGCTGATGTTCTGAGATTCTTTAATAAATTGAACGTATGCTGATGTAAAAAGAGTGACATCGATAGGGCTTAGTCCATCGCCATGTTCTCCTCCAATTGTTCCTCTAATTCCAGATATTGATTTTATAAGTGTCATATTTGTTAAATATTAAGTTTTATTCCTCGTAAAGATAGCGCTTTTCCATTATCAGGAAATCTTCTTCAGTATTTTCGCCTTGAGGGATGCTGTATTGTTTTTCGTTAATTATTTTGTTGTTTTCGAAAGTTCTTTTGATAATATCAGCCGAGCCATCGGGTTGTAATATTTCTTCTTTTATTATCTGATTATTTTCGTAGTGATAATGAACCGATTCAGAAGCTGTTATAGTACTTTTTAGTAGATTTCCATCGTATTTATGGATGATTCGAGAAACAGGTCTGTCTTTTTTATCTAATTCTTCTTCGATTGTTCTATTTGCATTTTCGTCGTATTGATAAGCGTATGCTTTTAAGAATCTACCTTTTGGATCTTGTTCGATAACTTTTGTAGTATTCTGATTCTCATCATATTCGTACTTTAGGCGATAGTCAACTTTACCCATGAAATTAGTGCGAATTAATTCTTTGGTTAGATGATTATCGTTTAGGATATGTTGTACCGAACCTTCAAATTCACCATCTTCATCTTCTGTGGTAATGGTAACTGAGTTACCTTCTATTTTATGAATTTCTTTGGTTAAAGATCCATCTGGAAATTCTGTTTCGCTTCCTATTTCTTTTCCTTCCGAATTATAATGGATAGTTTTTTTCTCAATTAATTGATTATCTTCGTCGTATTGTGTGATGAGTAGAAGTTTTCCTTTTTCGTTATATCCGTTAGTGATTCGTAGAAGTTGTTGACCATTCTCGTCAAAATCTATTTCCTCAGTAATATTATTGTTAATATCACGAGTCTCAATTTTCGATATGATTTCTTCACCTTCTTGATGTTTGGTAAATTCTGTTATTTTCATATTCTCTAGCTAGAAAGTTTGATGTTTTTATTTAATCAGATTTTTAAACATTTTGCGGTGAGGTATG
>Ga0256842_1001439_pt1 | contig 18989 bp, 16 predicted proteins | sample 4559240metaG_FD_185973 | JGI IMG/M metagenome (GOLD analysis project Ga0256842, IMG submission 185973) | Hydrothermal vent microbial communities from Guaymas Basin, Mexico - 4559-240 | ecosystem: Environmental > Aquatic > Marine > Hydrothermal vents | place: Mexico: Guaymas Basin | collected...
TGGACTAAAACCTGTGATTGTATAATTATTAATGTATGAGGTGCCATCTAAGGAGACAGAAATCTTTCCAGTTGTAATGTCAAAATCTACTACTGCCTTATGCCACTTTCCATCTTCAATATTACTAACATTAGCAGTAGTTAAGGATGTTAAGCTCCCATTTGTATCAATTCCGATATGATCACTTATTGGATCTTTATATCCCAAATTTGTATAAGTATCAAATTCTACAGCAAAGCTATTTGAAATACCTCCGTATCCCAAATCACCTCCATTATTTCCCAATGCATTAAGACCATTGGATATGTTAATTACAGCGAAAGTTACACCATCTGCTCCTAACAAATTATTACAACCTAAGGAAATATTAAACTCAGCTTTGAAACTTTTATACTTAGAAAGATCAAAACTCTGTTTATACCACATGCTACCTTTTTTCCAATTCTGTGCAGGGGTTAACTGGACTATCTCTGTAAGACTATTCCAAGAAGCATCTCCATTTAATTGCCAATTGGCAATTGAACTAAAGTCATCTTGAATAGTTATAGCATTTGCTTGAGAGAAAGCCATAAAAACCATAAAAATGCCAGAAAACAAAAGTATACCTAAGATCTTTTTCATCTTATTACACCTCCTCACTTTCATTAAATTTTCTGTATGCAACTAAAACAAGTCCGCCAGCAGAAGATAGAAGCAAAAATGAAGCTGGAATAGGAGCCGCCTGAAGATCAAATCCTGTTACAGATCCAGCTCCCTTATAAGAAAAAAGATACATCCCATTTCCCAGCGAAGAAATATCCAAGTTAGAAAAGTAATAATCGTCTTTAAAAAAGAAGCTAAAATCAGGAGAATTTCCAAGATCTAATGTAGCATTTTTGTTAATTCCTTTAGTAACTTTCAAGGTATAAGTGTTATTTTCCTCAACAACTATAAAAGAAGCTCCATCTACTTGCTTTCCACCTTTTAAAAGAACAATACCTTGTTGTGGATCCCCACCAAAATCAAATACACCAAACTCCCATCCACTTTTTAACCCGTTCCATGCTAAGTTATAGTTTACATCCACATCATCCTGGATATAGGGATATTTTGGAGTAAATTGATTTGGAATAGTTGGAGTTATAGCTGCATTTGTAGAAGAAGTTAGAAATAAAGCTATTAAAAATACGCCTAAAAGAACTTTTTTCATTTTATCCCCTCCTGTTAAAAATTATTTAATTTCTTGATAATTGCCCTCTTGTTAAACCTACAAGTCCTAACAATCCAGAGAGTAAAAGAATAAAACTTTGTGGAGTAGGAACAGAAGATATATCATTTCCTAAGACAGTTTGGTTATTATAAGAAAAATAATATGAATTATTCTCAAAAGGATTCCGAAGTATCTGATCAGGCTCATAATAATTGTTGCCATCATAGAAAAAGAATGAAAAATCTTCTGTATCCCCTATATTTAGGGTCTTACCTTTATCTACACCTTCTATCACAGAAATTTCATATCCAACTCCATTTTGCGTATCTTTTACTTCAAACTGAGCACTTAGATAATTAACCGAATCTAAAAGCAGAAGCCCATCTGACATCTTTCCTTGCCAGTCAAATACCCCAAAATACCATCCTGATTGCAAACCCCCTTGACCTGCTGCAACTGTTAGTACTTCTTGAGGTTTGCCAACAGGCACAAAACGATTTGGAATTGCATAACATGCACCCACATACATGAAATACATGAAAAATAACAAAACTCCTGCTAAAAATCCCTTTTTCATTGGAACACCTCCTAAATAATTTTTTGTTATTTAGTATTAAATACCTTTATCTTTTTTGTCAAGATTTTTTTTGTCTTTTGTTAATTTTTTTAATATTTCTTTTAATTCAATAGCTTCCTTTCTTATTTCTGGATTTATGCTTTGAATAGCAATATTTAAATATTTCTGTGCTTCTTCTTTTTCTCCAAGCTTATAGGCTATCTTTGCGGCATGAAGATAGATTATATCTCTATTAGAGTTTCTAACAGCATCTTGGATGTAAGCCCATGCAATATTGAAATTTTTAAGTTTGTATTCTATCCAAGCTGCTGTATCAAGGAAGTTAGGATTATCCGGAAATCTTGAAAGCACCCGTGCAATAAGTTTTCTTGCTTTTTTTAGCTTTTCTTTTTCAAAGGAATGGTCTGCATAAAAGTATGCAAGGTTATTTAAGAGAACAGCACTGTTTGGATACAGTTTAAGTAAGTAGTTGTATATATCCTCTGCTTTTTTGAAATCTTTTTTATATTCATATAGCATGGCAAGAGATATACCAACCTGAAGGTTTGGTCTTTTTTTAAATGTCTTTTCAAGCTCTGCTATTGCCTGATCAACCTTTCCTTGTATAAGATAAATAGATGCAATAGCTCTATATGGCTCTTGCCAGTTTGGTGCGAGACTGTTTGCTTTTAAAAACATATCCTTAGCTTTTTTTATATCTTTCTTAATTAAATATATCCTGCCTAAGAAATAATATGGTATTGCTGAATTTGGAGCTCTTTTTATCTCTTCTTGGCAGAATTTTATAGCTGAAGATAAATCTTTTTTTCTGAGATAGACTTCTATAATCATGGGAAAGGCATTTATACCGTCCTTTTTGGCATAAGCTTTTTTAAAAAAGTCAAGAGCCAAATCATATTCTTTTTTTATAAGATATAATCTTCCAAGTTCCATAAATCCGATAGCAGAGTCTGGCTTAATATTTATTATTTTTTCAAAATCTGCTTTTGCTTTTTCATATTCCTTTGTAAAAAGTTCTATCTCACCTTTTGTCTTAAGAAAAGCTATGTTTTTTGGATCCATAGAAATACCTTTTTCAAGCACTTTTATTGCATCTTTATATCTTTTTCTTATTAAGTAAAAACGAACAAGTTCAAGCCTAAGCCTCTGATTTTTCGGCATTCTTGAAAGAGCATCCTTAAGAGTATCTTCTGCCATAGACGGCTTTTTATTTAGAAACTGACACCTTGAAAGAAGAATCTGAGCTTCTACATTGTTTGGCCTTGAGACTGCCACCTGATATAGATGAACTTCAGCATCGTCAAGCTTTCCTTCATAAAAAAGGATTTTTCCAAGGAGAAAATGAGCATCTAACATTGCCTGATCTTCTTTAAGAATGCTTTGACACAATTTTTTTGCTTCATCTAACTTTCCTTGAAGGGCTTTTAGCCTTGCCTTTTCAAAAAGAAGTTTTTCTCTGTCCTTTTTATCTTCTACCTTATGTAAGCTCTGATCTATCTCTTTATAGGCAAGCTCAGGTCTTCCTGTTTTAAAAAGGATTTCTGAAAGAACAATTACAGATAATACATCTTTTGGATCTTTTTTTATAAGCTCTTTTAATATAGCTTCTGCTTTTTTTATTTTTTTGTGTCTAAAGTAAAATTTTGCTTTTTCTCTTAGAAAATCTGGTTTTGAAGGAAGTTTATCAAATGCAGTCTGTGCCTTTTCTACAAAGCCAAGTTTTTCAAGACTTAGAGCATAAAAAAGTTTAAGTTCATCAGATTGATTGTTTTTTACCATCTCATCCAGTTCTTTTAGCGCTTTCTCCTTTTCTCCTTTTTGTAACCAATATTGAGCCAGGAATATATAAGAGCCCGGATCTTTTTTATCTATCTCTCTCCATCTTTTTACGCATTCTATCATTTTGTTAAAATCGCCGAGTTTTTTATAACAAAGGCAAAGGAGCATCTGAATTTGCTTGTTTTTGTCAGCATTTTTTACTTTTAGCAATATATCTGCTGCCTTTTTATATTCCTCTTTAATAATAAATGCTCGCGCTTTAATTATGCTTATTCGTGGCTCGTATTTTTTTGGATCTTTTATTTTTTTAAGATGCTTAATGGCTTCATCTGGCTGTCTTGCAAATACAAGAATAGAGGCGATCTCTACTCTCGCATCATCATAATTTGGATCTATTTCTATAACCCTTAAAAATTTTGAATATGCTTTTCTAAATTCTTTAATAGCAAGATATGCTTTACCTAAGAAGAACAATGCCTTTGGATTTTTGGGATCAAGCTGAAGAGCATTTTTAAATTCAAGAATAGCCTTTTTATACTCACCTTTTTGCATAAGTTTCTGACCATTTGAAATAAATTCCTCCAACCTTTTTTCTTTACTTGTGCAGGCTAAAAGCAGAGTAAAAATTAACAAAATAATTAAACTAAGCTTTTTCTTTTCCAAGACTAAACACCTCCCATATTTTTTTTGATTTTCTCATCTTTTTCTTTTGGTTACTTTCTTTTTTCTCCAGCTTGTAAATTTCAGCTTCAAATTCTTTTAATTTTTCCTTAAGAAGAGTAACTTCTTTTTCTAATTCTATATTTCTCTCCCTCTCTTTTTTAAGCATATCATAAAGGACTTCAGAAATCCTATCTTTTTCAAGGTCTTCTATAGCTTTCAATCTCATCTCAATTGCTTCTACTCTGCCAAGCAATCTCAAATAAGCATCTTTTATCTCTGAAATTAAAGCTGATTCAGAAGCTGGCTCAGGAATTGCATTTTTATCACTTTCTTTTTCTATATATAATTTTTGTTCTGATTTTTCTTCCCTTTCGTGAGTTAGTGATACAAGAAGTTCATTATCTGACACAGCTTTTTCCACAATATCTAAGGTAACATACCGCATCTCATCTGCAAATGCATATACAAGTGCAGTATCACAAATAAGATTAATTATTCTCGGAATACCCTTTGAAAACTCTGCAATATAGTTTATCGCTTCTTTTTCAAAAAGAGGCTTTTCTCCTTTATAACCAGCAACCCGCAATCTATGGTTTATGTAATCTTCTACTTCACTTAATGGGAGAGGAGATATATGGAAATAAACCGAAATCCTTTGTGCAAGTTGTGAAAGAGAAGGATGAGCTAACTTTTCTTTAAGCTCAGGTTGACCTACAAGGATTATCTGCAATATAAAATCTGTTCCTATTTCAATGTTTGAAAGCATCCTGAGTTCTTCAAATGATTCAAAAGGTAAATTTTGGGCTTCATCCACTATGATTACGCATCTTTTTCCTTTTGAGTACTGTGCAATAAAATGATCCGCAAGTGTGTCAAAGAGGTCGCTTTTTTTACTTGATGGGGGTTGAAGTTCAAATTCCTTTACTAAGAGTTCTAAAAGCGCTTGAGGATCTAAGTTCGTGTTGAATATCATAGCTAAGTCAAGAATATCTTTTATTTTCTCAAATAAGTACTTAATAAGTGTTGTCTTTCCTGAGCCTACATCTCCAGTAACTGCAATAAAGCCTGCGTTATTCATTATCCCATATTCTAAATGTGTTAATGCTAAGTCATGGATTTTACTGAGATAAAGAAACTCTGGATCAGGAGTGAGCACAAAAGGTCTTTTTTTTAAACCAAAGAATTTTTCGTACATTATTTAACACAGCTGCCTTATAGATAATATTTATATCTGTACTTATAGTAAGACATAATTTCATCTGCCCATATAAAGTCATTTAAGACTATTCCTAAGAGTTTTTCCTTAGGCACTATCTTCATTACAGACTTGATTGCATCTTGATCTGTTACTCCAACTCTTGCGACAAGAAGGATGGCATCCATATATTCTGAAACTATAAGAGGGTCTGGACAGATATTCATTCCAGGAGTGTCAAATATAATGTATCTATCAGGGTATCTTTCTCTTAGCTCTTTAACCAAAGTTTCCATCTTAGGTGATCCTAATATTTCTGGAGCACCTATTATTTTTCCACCAGCAGGAAGTATAGTAAACTTAGGTATCCCTGGATTAATAAAAAGTTCTTCTAAGGGGACTCCTTTTTCAAAATAATCTTTAAGCCCTTTTACATCTCCGAGACAAAACAGTTTATGAATAGAAGGGTTTCTAAGATCAAGATCTACAAGAAGAGTAGTTTGACGCGTTTCTTTTGCCATTGCTATAGCAAGATTTGATGCTATAATACTTTTTCCTTCATCTATTCCAAAACCACTTACTTGAATTGTTTTTTTACCTTCTGCTCTTGTTCTATTAAGGATTCTTGTCCTTAGAACTTTAAACTGATCTGTAAGAGGGTCTTCTTCATCAATAGCAACTATTTTATTTTCTTTTAATTTTTCAGGATCTACATGAATTACTTTTGTTTTTGTATAAACAATTTTCTCTAATTTTTCTGATATTGCTTCTTTTCTTTCTGCTTTTTCTTCCTTTATTTCTTTTAATTGAGACTCTGACTTTAACCTTTCAAGTGCTTTTTTAATCTTACTCATTTTCTCTACCCCTTAAATCCTTGATTGTATAAATCTGTTAAGTTTTGCCCAAAATACCCATAGATCCATCACAAAAAAATGAAAAATAAGTATCGCTACAACAATTACTATTATAATTGCTAATAAAATCAAAAGTCTCTTCTTTTTTGCTTTTTTTCTTTCTTTTTCGGAATATATTCTTGGAATAGCTGCCAAGACTTGAGATTGAGTCAACTTCTCAACCATTTCTGGTTCATACACCTTTTTATCCATATACTCTGCAACCGAAGCACAACCTACAGAAGCTCCTACAGCAAGAACAAAGCCTATCAAACATATAGCTGTTCTATTTGGTTTACAAGGCTCTTCAGGCAGAAAAGCAGGCTCTATTACTTCAAACTTCTCTCCAAGCTGATCTTCTTGAAGATTTTCTGCCACCTTTGCTACCATCAGTTTTTTCTGAAGCTCATTATAATGAGCCTTTGCATTTTCGTAATCAAGTTGTAATTCATTATATTTCTTTGCTACTTCAGGCATAGCACGAAGTTTTTTGTATATTTCTTTTATCTGTTTTTCTATTCTTGCTTTTTCTGCTTTTAAAGAAGAAATAGAAACTTTGATTTTATCAAGATCACTTTTTATTTGAATATAAGCAGGATTGGTAGCATCCTGCAATTGCTCTTTTTCATATCCAATTTGATTTTTAAATTTAGCGATCTGAGATTTTAACTCCTCTATCTGTCTTTTTACAGATTTTACTGCAGGATGTTTGTCAGAGTATCTTGCTTTTAATTCAGAAAGCTTCAACTCAAGCTCATGCAGTTTGGAATTAAGTTCAGTAAGGTTTCTTATACCCTTTACCTGTTTTTCGAGAAGAGCGACTTCTTTTTTCTTTGCTAAAACAAGAGGATGTTTTTCTGAATATCTTGAAAGAAGTTCAGAAAGTTCAAGCCTTGCCTGCTGAAGTCTTTCCTCTGGACTCAGTATTCTCTGGCCACCCCCTGCATATGGATCAAGCAAGGCAAGTTTGTTTTCAAGTACAACTTTTTGCTCTTCTAAGGATCTTAGCTGCATATTTATATTGGATAGCTCAGAGTTTAATTTTTCCAGCTTTTGCATATTCAGTGCAGAAAATTCTGGTAGTTCTTCAAGATGCTTTTTTCTGTATTCTGCAATTTTGTTTTCAAGCTCTTTAATCTGATTTTTTACTTCTTTTAGCTGTTCTTCCAAAAATCTGGTAGTTTCCTTTGCCCGCTCTTTTACAGATTCAAGGTTCTTTTCTAAATAAAACGATGCTATTTCATTTGTTACGAGTTGAGCTTTCTTCGGATTTTCATCTTGGTAAGATACTTTGAATGCTATAGTAAGAACAGTGGGTCTTCCATAAGGTGTGCCACTGTGAATCTCAGCAGTGATTGGTTCTACATGAATCCTATTGATTATTTCTTGTACAATCTGGTCTACAGTAAGCTTATTTCTTTTATCTGGTAGTAAGTCATATTTTTTTACAAGCTCCATGATCCTTGACCTTGACATAATTTCCTGCGTGATTGCCTGAATCCTTTGGTCTGCATAACTTGTAACAGTAGAAGGTATAAGATCCTTGGGTACTTGCCTACTTTTTATCAAAATGATAGCACTTGACTCATACATATTAGGAAGAAGAAATGCTATTAAAATAGACAGAGAAGTAATTGTAAAAAAAGGAATAATAAGCCACCACTTTCTTCTTAAAATAATCTGTTTTATCTTTGAAAAATCTTGACTTGGACTTGTTTGTATTTCTTCCATAAATCTCTCCTTCTAATTAATAACTTGAAAACAATCTTTTCCAACTATACTTAACTGTAAAAAAAGTTTTAAATCTATTCCTGTCATAGGTTCTATTATCGATTTCAGAAGTGCTATACTCATAGGAACTTCTCAAAGCAACGATTAAATTTTTTGTAATTTTGTAACTGAAATAAGGCATGATACGTATATAATCTCTTGTTTCTTCAGGAAGAAATTTTGTTTCTTCGTAGTCATTAGTATCATAAGCTAAAACATAATTTATATAAGCTCTTTCTGTAAGCTTATATTTAAAATTGGCTCTGATATATGTATGATCAATACTTCGTGCATCTGCTGAATTATAATGCTCTTTTACCACTTCAAGTATTGTAGAAAAACGAGCAGTCCAATTATTGTTTAATGAAAATGTATAAATAAGACCTGTATCTTCAGACGTTTCTTTTTCTGTTACAGGAATGAGTATACCAATATTAGGATTTGCTGGATTAATAAAAAGTTTTAATGTAGTTACTTCATATTCGGTTCTGGTATATCTATAACCAACACCACCAGTAATATATGTATTTTCAGTCAAATCTCTTCTTAAGAAAAGATATCCCGATACTGTTTTTATTTCTCCACTTTCTTCAAACTGAGCATCTGTAAAATTAACAAAAAAACCAATACTATCTTTTGGATTGAATTGATACATGCTATTTATACTTGCTTGCCACAGATCAAGATCAGGATAAGGACCATCCGGATAAACATTAAATTGTCCACCTCCTGAAACCTGCATACTAAACCTATCAGTAAAAAGATAGGTACCTGAAAGATCAAATCCATATCTAAAACGATCTTTTCTTACTTCTGCTAATCCTGCTCTTTTAAGTTCTCTGGTAAGAGTGTCATCCTTTTCAAAAAATGTTGAAATTGATGTGGAAAACCTCGGAGTTGCCTGATAAGTCAAAGTTATCGAATTATCTGAATTTACCATGTCAAGATCTGGATGTTCAAAATATTTTTCTATAATAACTGAAAGGTCTGTTTTTAGCTCTGTTCTTTCAGTCCTGCCAATTATACGTGCTTTTGGAGTAAATATTGTTTCATAATCTGTTGTTTTGTCTTTTGCTGTAAAAAAGATATTACTATTATAGCCATTTGATATATCTAATCCTGGATTAAAAGACCAATCAGCAGAAAAACAAGCAGAAGAGAACATTATTAGAAACAAAAAGATTAAACTATGGAACGAGAACCACATCCCCTCTCTGAAGCAGAATATTCTGTTCAAGATGCTCTCCTTTTTTAACCTCTTTATAATTAAAAGGAATCTTTATTGTTTTTTTGCCATAATACCTTATGATTAATATTTCATCCTGTTTTGCAAAAGGAGTAAGACCTCCTGCAAGTGCAAGTGCTTGTAGTACTGTAATTGGTCTTGATACATTGTAAACTCCTGGTTTTGCTACTTTCCCAACCACATAGTATTGAAGACTTCCAAGTTGAGTCACTATTACAGATGCTATTGCATCGGGTATATATTCTCTTATCTTTTTTTCTATCTCATTTTTTACCTGAGTAGTAGTTTTGCCTGCTACTTCTATGTCTCCTATAAGGGGAAAAGAAACTTTTCCATCGGGTCGAACTACAACTTGTCTTATAAGCTCCTTTTCTCCCCAAATAGATATTTCCAAAACATCTGCAGGAGCAATTAAATAATCACGTATGGTTTGGGAAAAACTTAAGCTTGTTTTGAAGAGAAGAAATAAGCTAAAAATAAAAGTTAATAATATTCTCTTTTTCATCGAACCCTCCTTTTTATATCAGATAACTTTTTCCTAAAATTATAGCACATAACAGCACTAAAATAAAATATATTTCTTTTAGCTCCCCTCTCAATTCTCCTAATAATACCTCAAATACATAAAATAAACTCACTGTATTGTAAAGGAAAATTTTTAATTCAGCATTACTTAAAGCAAGTGTTACCAAAATTATAAAACTTATTAGGTAATCTATAGGAGCTATCTTAAAACCTTTTCTTCTTCGAGTTAATTTTAGCGTTAATATTGCAAATATTATACAAAAAATATAAAGCAATTCATAATAGATTTTATATCCAAAAACAAGAGATGCTGAATCTTTAGAAAAATATACTAAAAGGGGGATTAAACCATATACAAGTACTCTAACAAGTCTTCTAAACAAAAATGAATATTTTTTCAAAACAAAATTAGCGCTGATTCCAATTAATATAAACATAGCAATGTAAGTGACATACTTAGGAATAGGTTCTAAAATTAAACTCATGAAGATAATAATTAAGTAAAAAGTAAACCTGAGCAAAAAGAAACAGATCCTTATAGGAAAAGATTTTTCTTTCAGGATTTTTAACTTATCTTTTATACCAACAATTGGTTTGTAACGCTTAATTGTAAGTTTATATTTGTCAGCAATAAAAAAGCCTATGAGGACAAGTAAACAAAAAATAGTGTAAAAGAAGAATATTACTTTATCAGAAATAAAGTAAAGTAAAATAGCAATAGCAATAAGAAGAGAATGAATAAAGTAAATGAGGGTAACCGCTTCTGTATGATACAATCCCATTTTTAATAACTTATGATGAAAATGATTTTTATCAGGTTTAAATGGAGATCTTCCTTCATAGATTCTTTGCGCCATTACAGAAAGGGTATCAAGTATTGGGAATCCAAATATCAGCAGAGGAAGAGTTGGACTTAAAATCATGCTTTGTTGAGTAAGCTTGATTGAAAGAACTGCTCCTGAAAAACCAAGCAATTGACTACCAGCATCACCCATAAACACACTTGCAGGATAGGTATTAAATCGTAAAAAACCAAATATAGCAGAAGCAATTATAGTAGAGATTATGAGTATCTCATATGCTTTTACTTGGAATGCCAAATATCCAATGCAAAGGAAAGAGAGAAGACAGATACCAGCTGCGAGTCCATCAAGTCCATCAGCAAGGTTAATAGCATTTGTAACCCCTACAATGGCAAAAACAGTAAGTAAAAACGAGCCCAATTTGTTTAAACACATTCCATAGGGCAGGAGATCTCCTATGGAAATAATATTTACTTTTCCATAGCAAACAATTATTAAACAAGCGATAATTTGAGCACAGAATTTTAATTTATAATCTAAACTTTTAATATCATCTATTAAACCGAAAACAACAATTATAAAAGAACTTAACAGAAAAGCTTTTGTAAACCTATTTAAATGTAGTAAAAAAAGTAAAGTCACAAAAATAGCAATAGCCATGGCTAACCCACCAATCCGTGGGATTGGTTGGAAATGAATTTTTCTTTCATCAGGAATATCCATTGCTCCTATAAAAGGAGCAACCTTAGATAAAATCGGAATGAAACATAGAGTTAAGAATAAAGAAGAAAATATAGAGATTACAAGTAATGTCATTTTCGTTAAATTTTAAAGTTGATCAAGATTAACTTGACTTCTTTATCTCCTTAGAAAAGAAAGAGATCATTACTTCTTCTAAGTCTCTAACAAAATTATCTAATCTTCTTTGAGCAGTATTTACATTTTCATTTTGTTTAATAGGAGTATATACATGGACGGTTATGTCATAAGTATTATCTCTTTTCAAAGCATGAATTGCTAAATCAAATCTATTTTCAAAAATATTCCTCGCTATCTTACTTTTTGTTTGAAACCAGAAATACACTAATTGCTTTTGTCCCATTTTTGAAACTAAAAGCTTAGTAACAACAAAATCTTTATAGTGAGAAGAAGCGTGAGGTATTCTGTAGCTGGACTTCTCTAAAATTTTCCAACCACTGGCTGGAAGACAGACTGTAGGACTATGAAAAAATTCTTCAGTTTCCATAAAAGGGGAGCTTCGATAACCTATATACAAAACGACAACTTCATTTTTACTATTAAAATAAGTAGCTTGAAATGCTTCTTCAGCTCCAGAATTTTTTACTATTTTGGGATCAACAGTTTGGGGAATTCCTCGCCAATCTTTAAATCTAAGAGGAAAATTTATAATGCCATGAGCTAACTTTATCTTGGGTAAAGAACCTGTGCGGAAAGAGCTGAAAAGGATAAAAATTAACATCGCAGATGTAATAATAAAGGGGATTAAGTTGTGCTTTTGTTTATATTTAAGCTTATTAATAGATTCTTTATTTTTTAATTTATTGTTCATCTTTAAGAGGTAAAAATTTCATAATATGATCAAAACACACTAATAATCCAAAAGACAAAACAAAAATAACCCAGCCCGAAAATTCGTGATAAAAACCTTCTATTACTTTAGGACTTACTCGTTCATAGAGGATAGCAATAATTCCTACTCTTAAGCCATTCATAAACATAGATATTGGTAAAGCCGAAAAAACAAGAATTACTTTTTTAAACCAATGTTTTTGGGAATAGTGAACATAGAGAATAGCGATAGCCATTAAAGGTAGAACATATCTTAAACCACTACATGCATCTATAACATGCAATTGAGTATTTCCTAAGTCAATAATATTTCCTTCTACATGTACCGGAATTCCTGCTAAGGAAATAACAAAAAAGGCTAATTTAGAAGAAATTAACTTCAAAGACATAGTAATGGGAGCATAAATATGCTGCGGAAGGGGAATTACAAATCCAAGTATTATTAACGGAGTAAATAATATCTTAAAAATATCTTTTCCATAGCAAAAAAGAGTAATAGACCATATCCATAACCACCAAGATATTCTTGCTGCAGAGATATCAGAACCTAAGACACCATAAATAGAAAATAAAAAGTTAAATATTATCAAAACTAAACCAGGCCAGTAGGGATTTATAGGAGTTTTTGCTAATTCTTTTCTTTTATCCCAGACAAGATAGGCTACTATAAAGGGAATTAGTAATACATAAGTATAATCTCCGCTCTTAGATACTCTTTTATAAATTCCAATTAAGGTAGGATAGTATATAACAATAATCAAAATAGCTAAAATAGTGATCTGAATGTAAACATTTTTTAAATAATCTGATATTTTTCTAATTATCTTCATGATCTTATAACATCAAAATTAACTTGCATGTAAATTTAAGTTAAATTCTTCACTTAATAAGCGTGTTTTTTATCAAAATACCTTAATAGGTTTTTTCAAAAATTTATGTTTTATAATCCACCACGTTGGCTTCCATATATATTTTTTCATTTGATGAGCTACACTCCCTATCATCCAGCATTTTTGATCACAATTTTTCACTTTTTGTCTGATTCTTTTAGCTTCTTTACTATTCCATATTTCTTCAAAACTACTTTTATGTAAATCTCCCATTACCTCATCCATCACATTACAAGGTCTAACTTTACCATAAGGATCTAAAAAAAAAGCATCAAAACCCATTTCACAAGGTAAAAGACGAGGGCGTTCTAAGATATAGTTAATAATACCATAATTAAAATAAGCCCTATACCAATCTTTTATTCGTTTAGAACGAAAAAGTTCATCTATAAGCTTTAAAAATTCATTAATCACTTCCTTTTTATTTGAAATCTTGTTGTCAAATTTATGAAAATAATAAGAGTTGTGAACTGCAGCAGTAGCAAATTCCATATCCAAATTTTTTGATAACCTAAATAATGTTACAAGATCTTTAGCATTATCACCAGATACAGTCATAGCAAGACCTATATCTTTACATCCCATAGCCTTTAGTTCCATTAAAGTCCTTAAAGCTCTGTCAAAACCATCAGGAATTCCTCTTAATTTTGCATTAGTTACAGGAAGGCCCTCAATACTTATTCTAATTCCCAAGTCCTTATATTTTCTCATTATTTCTATTATCTTTTGTGTCCAGAAACCATTTGTACTAATTACAATACGATGTGTTCTTTTCTTTAAGATATCAATTATTTCATAGATATCTTTACGTAAAAAAGGTTCTCCACCAGTAATATTGATGGTATCTATAAAAGGTAATTTTTCTAACAATTCAGGTTTAAATTCTTCTTCAGGCCGAGAAGGATATTTCCAAGTATTACACATTACACACTTAGCGTTACACCTATAAGTTACAATTATACTGGCAAATCTTAATTTATCCAATTTATCCTCCTACAACAATAAATTTTTGTATATTTTTTCAAAACTCTCTGCGATCTTGTCCCAAGAAAAATTCTTCAAAACATACTCTTTTGCTTTTTGTTTTACTAACTCAACCGCATCTTTATTTTGAAGCAAAAAATTTAACTTTTCACAAAGATCATCTATATTTTTATTTTTGAAAGTATATCCATATTTATCTATTGCCTCAACATTTTCAGGAATATCACTAACTAAACAGCAATTACCATAACTCATTGCTTCTAACAAAACTGTGGGAAGCCCTTCTAATTCTGAAGGAAGAACAAAAAGATAACAGTTAGAAAACAATTCCCAAAGTAATTTTCCAGTAACAAATCCTGTAAAAATAATATTTTTATTTCCTTTAGCCAATCTATAAAGTTCCTGCTTGTATTTTTCCTCATGCAGTGCGTCACCAGCAATCACTAACTTTATAGGAGTCTTAAGACGATTATAAGCCTCAATAAGATAATGCACTCCTTTTTCTCTTACTAATCGGGCGGCAAAAAGTATATATTCTTCTTTATTAAGACCATATTTTTTCTTTATCATCTCTGGAGGTTCTCTTTTTGGTGGATTCACTCCCGTAGGGATATACACACTTTCAATCCCGTATCTTTTTTTTAAATACTTTTGCTGAGTTTTTGAGACAACCGTAACTAAATGTGGAAAATAAACTGATGGGATTTCGGTAAATTTTAAAAAAAGCCTTCCTCCAAGTCCCCACTTTGATCTCATCCACTCAATTCCATGTCCTTGAACCACAACCTTTCTTCCCAAAATACGCGGAAGAAAACAAAACATTGCAGGTCCAAAGGCGTGGAAGTGAACAATATCCACTTTTTCAGCAAAAATATGCTTCAAAGTAGCAGTAAAAGAAGCTACTATCTTTTCAAGGCTTTTAGTTTTTACTGTAGGAACAGTAATAATTTTCATGCCTTTGTAATATCCATTTTTTTCATTGCCATAATGGCGCATAGTGTAGACTACAACCTCATGACCTCGCTCAACAAGACGAGAACCAATCTCTTCAGTATACTTTTCTATACCGCCTCCAATAGGCATACCTTTAAGAACAATGTATGCAATTTTCATGATTAAGCAAGAGCTCTGTTATATATTTTTATTAAATTTTCATAATGCCTTTCGGCATTGTACTCTTGTTCAACCAATCGCCTTGCCTTCTGACCCATAGTCTTTACAAGAGATGGATGTTTCAAAAGATATACAATTTTTTCTCTAAGTTCTCGATGATATCCTGGTGTAAACAAAAATCCTGTTTCCCCATCTTTCACCATTTCAGGCACTCCGCCAATGTTAGCCCCAACCACTGGCTTTCCGTAGGCAAAAGACTCTAATACACTCATAGGGGCATTCTCATAGCACTCAGAAGGAAAGACTACAAACATGGCATTTCTGTAAAGATTTTTTAATTTATCGCCATACTTATAACCTTCAAAACTTACATTTTTTATATTATTCTCTTTTACAAACTTTTCACATGCTGATCGCAATGGACCATCACCTACAACTTTTAGTTCTATATCAACATCTTGAATAGCCTTTAAAAGAGTTGATATCCCTTTTTCCTGAGATAATCTACCAACAAACAAAATATATTCTTTATTATTATATGAAGGCTCGAATTCTTCAATTCGAATAAAATTAGGAACATAAACAAGTTTATGCTCAGATATTCCTCCCTCAATATGCTTTTGTAATAAAAATTTACTTGGACAAATGAAAAATCTTATCCAGTCATATTTTTTTGTAAAAAAATTGAAATATGTTTCAAAAGTATATATAGCTGAAGCTACAAAACTTTCCTTATGACATTTTTTTAATAAACAAAAATAAAATTTTTTACCTTTACAAAGTTCACAAATTTTACCTTTTCTTAACATCAAGTAAGAAGGACATATTAGTTTATAATCATGTAATGTCAAAACCACAGGAATATTTCTTTTTTTTGCGGCATGAATTATAGAAGTAGTAAGCCTACCATATATATTGTGTCCATGGACAATATCAGGTAACTCTTGGTCAAGAAGTTTGTCAAAATAACGGCCACAGGTTGGAGAATAAATAAGAGAAAAAGCAACAAACAATTTTTTGAGTATAGAAGCATTTTCATAATCAATAGGAGGAGCAAAATAATTTGGATTCTCTATGTTTTGAGGAAGATAGCGAGAAAAGGGGATTACATAATGCCCATTTTTTCTAAGAATTTGCATTTCATCAAAAAAAACTCTTTCGGATCCGCCGCGTAAGTAATAGTAATTATTTGCAAAGATGATTTTCATTTTATCACTTAAATCTTTTTAAAATCGCTTCTTTAATGTTTTTATATCTTTTGAAATTAAAAAAGAATATAAAAGGAATGCGAAAAATTAAACCAAACAAAGTAAATAATAGTCCAAAAGGGACATTAGATATTTCTAAGACTTCATAGTCATATTTTTTCATTAAATCAGCATTAATTTTCTGGCAAATATAAATTTCTGCAGAGGTCAAACCTCCTTTTTTCCATCTCATTAAGACATCCTTTAATATGCCTTTTTTATTAACAGAATTTTTAAAAGAAGAACCAATCACCGGAATATCTAACATTTTTTCATGCATTTTAATTTCTAAAAAATCACATATCTTTTTTAATGTCATTTCGGGATTTGAAATTAAATTTTCAAATTTGATATTTATTAATCGTTCATCATTTTTAAATTGTTCATACTCTCTAATAGCAGAATTCCATAATTTACTGATAATAATAGGATTATAATTTACAAATGATCTAATAGACTCAGACAAAGGATGATTTTTGTATCCGATAAATCTTAATCTCCACTTATTTTTTTGACTTAAAAGAACATCACGGGGATCTCTCATCATGTTAATTACTTTAGCATTAGGAAAAATTTTAAATATTTCTTTTAAATAAAAGAGATTTCGTGGAGTTTGTTCGCAAGGAATTTGTTTGCCATTTTTTTTAGTTATATAAAAAAGAAAGTGTTTATAAATACTTGCTGGAGTAAATTGGTCTAATTCTTTCAAACACTTTTCCGCTTCCGAAAAATAAAGCTGAGCTTTTCGTTTAGAAAGATAGCCTTTGTAAACAAGAGATAAAAGATTAGCATATAATACTTTTGCTTTTTCAAAAGAAATTACTGAAAAAAGTTCATCAGAGCTGATTAATTCTTCGAAAAAATGCAATTCTTCAAAAGTATAAATATTAGGATGATTGTTAAGGATTTTTGCCATCATCGATGTACCACTACGACTATTACCTACTACAAAAATAATTTTATTTTTCTTTTCTAACAAATTATAAGTAACCATACTTCTTAAGATGACTATTTAAAACAGTTTCTAAATCTTTTTGTTGTGATGGTGTAAGTTCTTGTTTATATTTATTATTAGCATTTTTCAATTTGTATTGCTTAAGCCTATTTTCAAAATAACTGTTCCATTCTATTTCACAAAACTCCGCAACTTTTAAAAATACTCCTATAGGATCAGCACATAATTCTTCATATTTTACTTCTAAAATACTTGACTTTTTTAAATGCTTTTTTGCTTCTTCAGCCGCATCCATTAAAATCTTCCATTGAATTGCAGCCAAAACAATAAATGATTTATTATAATTATTCCATTCTTCTTGATAGACCTTAGGTAAAGGGCCCCATCTCCATTTTTCAGGACCTCCCCATCCACGCCAAAATTTAACGTTGATTAATGAATTTGCAACGGCTCGTCCATCTCTTATAACATGAATAAACTTTGCATCAGGAACTATCTCAGAAAAAAAACCGATCCTTGGCCATCCTGTAATTTTTATTAAAAGGCGATTTCGCTTTTCAGTCATTAACTTAGACATTGCATCCAAAATATTTTTTTTCACTTTAATGGTTACATCAGAAGCCAAAAGATCCCTACATGGAGCTCTAAAACCTTTACAATAATATTCCCAAAATTCATAACCCTCTCTCGGACGAAACTTTTTTCTAAGAATTTTTTCTATAAATGGATATTCAAGTAATTTCATTAATAGTCTGTTTAAGATAGGTTTGTCAGGATATCTATTACAAAAACCAGACAGCCATGCCACATTAGGATGTTCTGAAAGCATTTGGTGGAATATTGTTGTACCACTTCTCCCGGTCCCAAAAACAATAATTGGTTTTATAACCTTAGAAGTCACTTTTCACTTTCTCCTCCTTATTACTTCATTGAAATGCTCCCTAACAATCAAGACAAAAATCTTTCATCCTTAGCTTATAGTTTCTTGTAAAGTGTTGAATTCTTCAGTCAATACTACTTTAAAGGTTTCAGATCTCTGCTTTATGTCAAATTCTGAGCACAATTTCACATAGCTTCTGCTTGTAAACTGACATTATGTAATCTTTTATGAATAAGCATTAAAAAGAATTTTTTAAAAGTTGCTATCCTATAAAATTTGCTCATCCAAAATTTTATTATTTATCTGGATCTTTTCCAAGTATCTCTGTCGACTTTTCTGTTTTTTTTATCTCGTTCTTCTTCCTACAAAAAAGCTTTTTCTTTACTTCAAAAGCTTTGCTATATTAATAATAACATTTCTTTTGTGTAAAGTCAGTTATAATGTATGCATTACCGTTAGTTTCTCCATTATTTCTTTATTGGTTGTGACTTATATATTATTGCGTATTGTTGACAATTATTAGTTCTAAGTATAAAAACTCTATCTGAAGCTTCCATCCTATTCTATAGCACCAATTGGTCTGGTAGAACCAGAGTGCATAAATAAGCATGAGAGTTGCTTCCTTAGATATTGGCTCCTATACAGCAAGAATGCTTGTAGCAGAAACATTAACTGAAAGTAAAGACTTTC
>Ga0256842_1001440_pt1 | contig 18986 bp, 22 predicted proteins | sample 4559240metaG_FD_185973 | JGI IMG/M metagenome (GOLD analysis project Ga0256842, IMG submission 185973) | Hydrothermal vent microbial communities from Guaymas Basin, Mexico - 4559-240 | ecosystem: Environmental > Aquatic > Marine > Hydrothermal vents | place: Mexico: Guaymas Basin | collected...
ATGTTGCAAAAACTAGTGATGCTGTAAGTAACTTTTTCATTTAAAACCTTTTTATACATAAATTTAATTTATCAATATTATAACATATGTTTATTATTTAGAACTTTTATTTGTAATTAGTATATATAAATCTTTTAAAATGAGTATAAATGAGTAAAACCATAAAGCTATAAGTATATAGTTTTTACTAAGTCCATTATTGTATAAATATATGAAACCTAAAAAGAATGGCCATTTAAAAAAATAAAAAAATAGTACTCCAACACCATATAATTCTTTTAAAGTTCTTTTCATAAGTATATTTTACCTTTTTTAGATAAAATTCGCTCAAATATAAAATAGGAATAGTCATGATAGTACATATTGTAATGTTTAAATTTAAAGAAGAAAATTTTGATAAGAATATAAAAGAGGTTACAACTAAGTTAAATGCCCTTGTGCCTTTAATTCCTGAGCTTAAATGTTTAGAAGTTGGTATTGATTTTTCAAAAAGTGAGAGATCGTTTGATCTTTCTCTATACTCTACATTTAGTTCAAAAGAGGATTTGAAAATATATGCAGTTCATCCAGAACATTTAAAGGTTGTAGAGCTTATAAAATCAGTAACTATTGAGTCTAAAGTTGTTGATTATGTGTTGGAGGAAACTAAGTAGATGCTGATAACAATAATGGCAATTTATACACTTTATGTTCTTGTAACTATCTATACATCTGTAATGCAGATAGGTTATGTAAATAAGGCAAAAAAAGCAAAAGCAGTACTTTTATCAGATGCAGATTTTGTAAAAGCAGCTAACTATAGTGTAGCAAAAGAGAAAATGAGTATAGCTTCCTCTTTTATTGATTATGTATTTTTTATTTTTTGGATGGATTTTGGTATTAAAGCTCTTCAGGAAAAACTATATTTTGAGAATGAAGCTATTACTACTATAGCTGTTGTTATGGGGTTTTTAGTTATTGGCTCTATTCTTTCGCTACCATTTGGATATTATGAAAAATTTGTATTAGATCAGAAGTTTGGTTTTAATAAATCAAGCCTTGGACAATGGATAAAAGATACTTTAATTTCATTTGTTATGACTCTAGTGTTTGGTTCACTTGTTGTTTGGGGAATCTTTTTGATTATGAACTCTTTTGATCTGTGGTGGTTATATAGTTTTGTATTTATCTTTGTAGTTGTTATACTGATTAACATGTTATACCCGACATTTCGCGCAATGTTTTTTGATAAATTGACTCCACTTGAAGATGAAAATCTTGATAGTGAGATTAAAAGACTTATGGATAAAACAGGCTTCGTAAGTTCTGGTGTATTTGTCAGTGATGCTTCAAAACGAGATGCAAGATTAAATGCTTATTTTGGTGGTTTTGGAAAAGCTAAACGCGTTGTGCTTTATGACACACTTATAGAAAAACTTAGCACAAGGGAGCTTTTAGCAGTGCTTGGTCATGAGTTAGGACATTTTGCTCATGGGGATATCTATAAAAATATAGCCCTTGTTGGTGTGATGCTTTTTGCAATGTTTGGTATATTTGGAAATCTACCTGAGTCTCTTTACTTAGAACTTGGACTATCGGAATCTCCAGCAGTGGTTATGATTTTACTTATGTTGTTTATGCCAGTTCTTGGTTTTATAATGATGCCAATTATGGGAATAGTAAGTCGTCATAATGAATATGAAGCAGATAAAATGGGTAGCGAATTAGCAGGAGTTGGTGGTGAGATAGAACTTGCAAATGCACTTAAAAAGTTAGTAACTGAGAACAAAAGTTTTCCACTTTCTCACCCTTTATATATCTTTTTTCATTATACGCATCCTCCAGTATTAGAGCGTTTAAAAGAGCTTGGTGTAGATATCAATGATATGGATAAAACTGCATTAGAGGGTACATGTCAAGCCAATATTTAGTTAAAGATATACTTCGAGATATTACGGCTAAACTAAACCCTATCATCCCAAGAGCTTCTCGTGAAGCTCAACTTATTCTTATTCATGCTCTACATGTAGACGAGCTTTGGCTTTTAACAAACCAGTCTCTACATGTAGAGGATAGTTCTAAAATATTTGAGATGGTAGACAGGCGTGCTAAGAATGAGCCATTGGAATACATCACAAACAGAGTTAGTTTTTATAGCCAAGATTTTTATATAGATGAGGGTGCTTTAATCCCTCGTCCTGAAACTGAACTACTTATAGATGAAGTTGTAAAAAGAGTTAAAGATAAAGATACAACTATGACTTTTGTTGAAGTTGGTGTTGGCTCTGGAATAATCTCCATCATGCTAGCACTAAAGTTTCCAAAGGCAAAGTTTATAGCTGTTGATATATCAGATAAAGCTCTTGGTGTTGCAAAGAAAAATATAGAAAAATTTGGACTAGAAAATAGAATTGAGTTACGACTAGGTTCACTTTTGGAACCAATAACAGAAAAAATTGATTATCTGGTATCAAATCCTCCATATATCGCAAATAATGAAAAACTAGAATCAAATCTTGCTTATGAACCACAAAATGCTCTTTTTGGTGGTGATATTGGAGATGAGATAGTTAAACAACTTCTTGATGAAGTCTTAAAAAGAGAGATTAACTTCTTTTCTTGTGAGTTTGGTTATGACCAAAAGGGTAAAATAGCACAATATTTAAAAGAAAAACAATTTACAAGTTTAACTTTCTACAAAGACTTAAGTGATTTTGATAGAGGATTTACTTTAGGACTATAATTTTTGAAAAAAAACATCTATATTGATTTTGCATATCTAATCATGTTGGCAGCTACTTTTGGTGCTGTTATTGTACTTGGTGCTATTGTTGCACCTATTGTTTTTCATACTGATATAATTTTAGACAGTGCTTTGTTAGATAACTACAATGCTGGCATTATTATGGGTACTATTTTTCATCGTTTTTCTTATTGGGTTTATTTCACAGCATTTTTTATTGTAGTTTACGAGGCTGTTATGTATAAGTCTGGAAAAAGAGATAACATTATATTTGTAGCAGCAGTAACTACTGTTTTTTCTTCACTAATGTTCTCAGCAGTTTATTCCCCAAAAATACTTGCAATGCAAGCACTTGGTCGTGAAGCTACTCAGAGTGATACTTTTAATAATATACATATAGCTTCTGAGTTAGACTTTAAAATTTTAGCTGTTGGTTTAGTTGTACTTTTTATACGAAGATTAATGCTTTTAAAAGTTTAATCTTATCCTATATCATCTTTTTTAAATATACTTTATGTTATATTTCTCATACTAATTTTAAATAATATAAAAAGGCTATTTAATGAAAAATTTACTACTTCTATTATCAATGCTATTACTACTAGCTTGTGGTGAGAATAAAGAAACAGATAAAGCTGCACCAATGCATTGGGATAGAGATATGTGCGCTAGATGCGTAATGGTTATAAGTGATAGAAAAAATTCAGTGCAAGTAATAGAAAATAAATCTAAAAAGGTTTATAAGTTTGATGATTTAGGTTGTATGGTTATTTGGGCTAAGGATAACTCTAAAGATATCAAAAACTCTAAAGTATGGGTTACTGATGCAAATACTGGAGAGTGGATAGATGCTAAAAAAGCATTTTATACTTCTGGAAATGTAACACCAATGGCATATGGATTTTCAGCTTATAAATCAAAAGAAAATCTTAGTAATACTATGACATTTGATAAAGTCTATAAAGAGATATTAGATAAATAGTATGAAAATAATTTATTTATTATTGACACTTTTTTTTACAAACATTTTATTAGCAAACGAGAGTAAGATTTGTCAAAAATGTCATCCATTAATATATAAAGAGTTTACTCAGTCTTCACATAAAAATGCTTCTGTTTATAATAATCCTATCCATAAAGCTATGTGGGATAAGCATCCTAAAAATGAAAAGGGGTATACTTGTGCTAAATGTCATACCCCATCTGACATGAAAGTACTTAAAACTGGAAAGTTAGTAAAAAATTCTATTCAAACTGATGAAGCAATCTCTTGTATCTATTGTCATACTATTAAAATGGTAAAAGAGGGTGATAAATCAAATACTAATATAATGAGTAATAAGCATAGAGAATTTTATACACTTGAAAAAGGTAAAAAAGGTGAAGCAGAGTTTAAAACTGTAACATCATGGTTTGGTCTTGTTAAAGAATCGCGTAGTTCACCATTTCATAAAATAGATTATTCAAATAAAAATTACTACAACGGAAATATGTGTATGGGTTGTCATTCACATACAAATAATGAGCATAGTTTCGATATAACCATGCTTGATGCAATGATAGATAAAAAAGATAAGAACACTTGTATAACTTGTCATATGCCACAAGTTTCTGGAACTAAAGTAACTCTTTTAAATACTAAAACTCATGCATATCATGGAATAGCTGGAATTTATCACAATACTAAGTCTATGGGTCATTTCATAGATTTTAAGGTAAGTAAAAATAGTATAGGATTTAGTGTAAAAATTGTAAATAAATCAAACCATGCACTATTTGGTCAGGTTTATAGACAAGGAATATTAAAAGTAGAAATAATAAGAGATGGGAAAAGTATAGACTTGGAGCCTTTTATATTTGAAAGAATACTAGCAAAAGATTCAAAAGAAGTTATGCCATGGGATGCAGACTCTACGTTAAAAGACACTCTTATATATGCAAAAAGAGATATTAGCTTTAATTCATCACTAAAAAAAGGTGATACTTTGAGGTTGATTCTTGGAGTTAAAAGAATCTCTAAATTGGGTATAAAAAAACTAGGTCTTAAAGATACAAAGGATATCTCTACTTTTAAAATACTAAAGATTCAAAGATTCAACTTTTAAGAGAGGATTAACAAGGGGTTTTTTATCTTCCATAATAAGATTTGGTTCAATAAAAGGTGCCAATTGAGACATAAAGTTTAAAAGTGTCATAATTGGGCTGTTATAAAAGAATTTTACCTTATTGTTATAGTGCCATAGTTGATCTGCATATTGGTACGTATGAAATGGTGTGTCACCAATTCCATCTTTATCTAGATCAAATCCTATATATCTATCCCAGTAGTTATATTCAACTACATTTGAAGCTTCAAAATTTTTACCACTATCTTTGACTATATCATTTATATTTGAAAATATTCTATTATTTGTGATTTTATTATCTTTTATGGATGCATGAAAATGTAGGGCTTCTCCATTGTAGGAAATTTCATTTCCTTGGATATATCTTTTAATCCCCTTATGTTTTTCTAACCCTTGGATATAAATACCTTTGGCGTTAAAACTAACCCTATTATTTTTAAAGATAAAATTTTCTATACCACCTATCATCACTCCAATACCTGCAGCACCATTTGAACTTAAAATGTCATTACCAGCAACGGTTGTGTTTTTTGCGCCCATAAACATCATCCCAACCGAGTTATATTTATAGATATTATTAAAAAAAGTATTATTGTTGCTTAGAGAGAGGTGTGTAGCAAATCTATTACCTATAAATACATTCTCTTTAAAAATATTATAATTAGAATAGTTGAGTGTTACATCTCTGACGTTTTCAATTTTATTTGCCTTAATAACATTATGATGTGCATAGTAAAGTTTTAAAGCATTTGCTCTAAGAGCTAAGTTGTTTTTTGCAGTTGTAATATAGTTGTGTGAAATAAGAGAATTATTTACCATATTCATATCTATTCCATATAAAACATTAGATATACTGCAATAGCTTATTTCACAATCTCTGACTTTTTCCATTGATATTGCTGCATCAATATTTTGCATATTCATACCACTATTAATAATATGAAGATGTTTTAGAAAAACATTTGAACTTGTAATTGTAATAACACTTCTTTTTCCATCACCTTTTATAATGACATTATCACCAATTCCTATAATTGTTAATGGTTTATCTATATGAATATTACCTATATAAGAAGCATCTTGTAATTTTAAAGTAGAATAAGGGGAAGCAGCATCTATGGCATTTTGAAGAGCATTAGAAAAAAGAGAAGTAGTTAATAATAAACTTAAAAAAAAGAGTTTCATACTATCTACTTATTAATATATTAGTAAAATTTATGTATTTCTTCCATTATATTGGAAAATTCTATATCATTACCTTTTTCTTTCAAAAATGATATTAAATATTTTTCGCTTGCAGCAACATCTTCATTTTTCTCAATTTCCAGTAGTTGTGCATATAAATCAGCAATTATTTCTATAACATGTTTAGAAATTGTTTTTCTTGAAGCATGATATCCAATAATCTCACCAGTATCTGTGTCTTTTCTAATTTCAAATTCAGTAAAAATCCAATAATATCGTCCATCTTTTGCAAGATTTTTCACAACAGCATTAATGTTTTTGCCCTTTTTTATTGTTTCCCATAATAATTTAAAAACAACTTTTGGCATATCTGGGTGACGTACGATACTATGAGGTTTTCCAATTAATTCATCCCTAGTGTACCCTGAAACTTCCATAAAATAATCATTTACATAAGTGATTTTACCTTTTTCGTCAGTTTCACTTACAATATATCTCTTTGGGTCTAATATTATTTCTTCATCTTTTGGTGTCGCTTTTATCATTATATTGCTCCATTTAAAAGTTTTATCAAACCATAGCTCACTTCTTTAAAGCCTAATATCTTTGAACCGTGATGTTTTTTAGAAAAATTTTCTGCAGCTTTGTATGAATCAAAAGGAACTAAATCATCACCACCTGGAGAAGTTGTATCACTTCCAAAAACATAAAAAGCACCTTTGGCTTTTACAGCTTTAGAAGTTTTAAAATCAGTAACATACATATTTTTGAAATCATTTTCACTTTTAACATGATACTGATACCATGCACCTGGATGATGATAAAATTCAAACATCCCTTTTGGAGATGAAAAAAGAATCTTTTTACCATCTGCCAAATCTATCTCTGCTACCCATATAGGATTTTTATAAATTTTTAAATTTCTAACTAATCCTATATCACTCTTCTTGTATGTAATCTCATAAGAAAACAACAAACTAGATAATACAAACAATCCAATAATTATTTTAACCATAATAACTCCTATACCAAATCTTTTTTCTCAAATATTTTATACCCTAAAAAAGCAAATATTAAACCTAATACTACTGGATATCCAATAGAAATTAGAACAAATACTGTTTGACTCATGGAGTCAAGTATATAAAATGCCACAGGTCCCATTACCGTAAGTTGAGGATCAAACAAAGAGATAGCCGCAACACGAAATATTTCCATTGGATTAATCATACTTATAAAGATAATTAACTCCGTACTCATTCTCTCTTGCATCATAAGTGCAATAAGACCTATATCTATAAATGCAAGTAAAAATATCCATATAAAAAATGCAATTCCAAGTGCTACCTCTGAAGATTTTACAAATGAAGATATAAAAAATGCAATACCTAAAAATGCACTACTAATTGCAAATAACAGACCTGTATATAAGAAAAATATATTCCATGGAATTGCAACACTTTTTGTAGCACCATATATTATAGCGATTAGCATTGCGAAAAATACAGGAAGAAAAACAGTAATAAATCTACCAATAACTTTTCCCCAATAATATTGTTTTAATGATATTGGAAATGAGAGCATATACTCTAAAACATGACTATCTCTATCACCAGATATAGACCGTACTGTTGTTATCAAAATAAATATTGGCAAAATAACAATAGTTATTTGAATATACATAAGTAGTAGTCTGCTTAGACCACTAAAACCCATTACTTGAGACTCAGTAACACCAGCAATAAAAAAGAGTGCTATAAGACCACCAAATACTAAAGAATATACTAGAAACCATTTAGAACGAAGTGACTCTTTTAAGTCCAAATATGCAATTAAATATAAATTTTTCATTAAAATCTCTCATCTGATACAATTTCACCTAAATCCATGTAGATTTGTCTGTTTACTAAATCTTGCACCTCTTCAAGTCTATGTGTAACAAAAAGAAGAACCTTTTCTTCCTCATTTTGTTTTAAAAGTCTATAAAAATCATCCCTAGCTTTTGGGTCAAGATTAGCTGTTGGTTCATCATAAATAATAATATCATTTTTTTTAGCTAAAGAGATAGCAATCAAAAGTTTTTGCTTCATCCCACCACTAAGTTTAAAAAATGATTTATTCATATTCATATTGATATCAAGTTTCATCTCATTTGCGTAATGTTTAACTAGCTCTTTATCAACTCTTGCACCTATCTCTATATACTTTAGTAACTCTTCAATACTAAGTTTTATAGGTGGTGGAAGTTGTGGTACAAAGCTAATATGCTCTAATACATTTAATCTATTTTTTATGGGATTAAGACCATTGATAAGTACTTCACCACTAGTTGGATGATAATATCCCATAATTGAGCGAACTAATGTAGTCTTTCCTGCTCCATTTGCTCCCATAAGTGCAATTGAGTCGTTTCTATTAAACTCACAGCTTACATTATTTAAAGAGATATTAGAAGCAAATTTTTTTGTTAAATTAGATATTTTAATCATATTAGACCAAACTTTTCAATCTAAAATCAAAATTTAAAGCATCTGCATGACATACATCAATGCAACGACCACAAAGTGTACAGTCTGCGCCAGTTATATACTCATGCGTAATACCTTCTTCTTCTCTTTGTTTATCATATTTTGCTTTTGTAATCTCTAAAACTTGATTTTCAAAACATACATCACTACAAACCATACAATGGTCACAGTTATCATTCCACTCTATTCGTAGTGCAGATACTTTACCTATTATTCCATATGTAGAACCTATAGGGCATATATAGCTACACCATGCACGACGAGCAAAAAATACTTCAAAAGCAAGTACTATAGCAACCCAAATAAGAGAAAGACTCCAACCATAAGCTATCGCACGACTTAAAATTCCAACTATACTAAAAGTTTCAAATACAAGATATCCACTTGTATACGCTAAAATTAAAAAAATTATCCAGAAAAGATATTTTATTCGATGATCAAAATTTCTCTCTTTTATGATTTTCTTAGCTACTAATGTATTATGCCACTTTTCACCTATTTCACTTAAAATACCATAAGGGCAAACCCATGCACAATAACTTCTACCACCAACAAGAAGATAGAATATTGTAATAGTAGATACACCAATAATAATATTAATATGTAAATGATGTTCAGCCATAAAAAGTTCCAAGGTAGTGAACGGATCAATTAAGTGAAAACCTAAAAATCTTGAACCGTTTAGTGTCCCTTCTAATGTCTGAATATCAATAGCAAATGATAAGAAAAAAAGAAGATGCACAGAAATTACTAATATCCATCTCTTAGCTCTAATACTTAATTTACTTTTACCATCTTTTGTTTTACTGAAAAATGTTGATAGAAACGATGTTCTTTTTATCGTCTCTCTACTGTTATACTTATCCATGTAATACCCTGTTATTTAGAATTTTTAAGTGCCTCTGCACGTGATGGAAACTCACTTACTTCTTTAGCTATTCTCTTTAAATCATCTTGTTCAAGGTGTACTAATAAACCTTTCATAATCATGTTTTCTTTTCTTCCAGCTTTAAAGTCATCAAGTTTTTTATACAATTCGTCATATGTTTGTCCAAAAAGTTTAGGACCCATAAGTTTCTTACCATACTGTTCTCCACTTCCATTAACACCATGGCATGAAGAACATTTACTTTTATACTCATCACTTACTTTGAAACCACCAATATTACCAGCTTTATCTCTTAATGCTGTCAATGCTTCATTTTCTTTCTCTCTATCACTCTTACCTTTTGGCTCACTGTCTTTATTAGTTACTGCTGTACGATTACCAATATCTTTTGTAATTCTTCCTGCTTCTCCACCATTAAATGCTCCACCATTCATTGCTGTCCATGCCATCAAAGCCAATGTTAGAACTGCAAAAAAACCTACGATTATATTCTTCATTATTTATTCCTTATTTTTTGTATTGCTTTATTAAAATTATAGATTTCATTTGCTATATTTTTAATATCTTTATCACTCATTAGATGAATTAAATCATCCATAAGAGGATTGCTTTTTTTACCAGTTTTAAAATCCTGTATTTTATTATAAATATAATTAGTATCTTTTCCAAGTAGGGATGGACCAATTACACCATTAGCATAGTCATCATGACATGCTGAACATTTTAATCTATAGCTAGGACTTAGTTGTTTAGTTAAAAGAGAAATTTGGACTCTTTCATAAGGACTTCTAATATTCATATTTGCATCTAATACCGTTCTTGTACTGATTTTATCCCTTTCTCCATTTACTATTTTATTGCTATGTTCATTTCCGTAATCATAATAAAAAGTGTCATTTTTAGCAGCTTTATCCTCTTTTTTATTTACTTTTATTGCGTGAGAATCTTTATTTTGTACTATCTCAATTTTTGGTGTTGTATTGGTTGAAATAGTTTTACTCTCTTTATTGGAATCATCATCACTGCATCCACTAAAACTACTAACTAATAAAAGTGATGATGCTAGTAATATGCTTTTTTTTGTAAGATTACTCATTTTTATGATACTTCCTTATTTTGTTTTTCATAATACTCTTCATATGTCATTCTAGGTTTAATAACAATAGATGGCTGAGAAGTCGGGCAAACATCCTGACATGCTCCGCACCCTATACAACCATCATAAATTTCAGGTCTTTTACCACCGTTTGCATCAGGAATCATAGCAATGGCACTAAGAGGATTTGGTATTGGGCATATCTCTGCACATAAGTTACATTCTTGACCTTCTCTACCTATAAATCTCTTAACTAACTCTATCTCTTCTGGAGTTTCATTTCTAACATTACTTGTAAATGCTAACATTTTATGATCATAACCCTCAGGAATTGCTGTTTCTAAAATTGCTAAACAAGTATCAGGAAATTCTAAAACAGCTATTCCCATTTTTATATCTTCTGCTTTTTCTGTTTTATGATCCAATGCACCACTAGGACAAGCAAGGACGCATGGTACAGCGTTACATGCATAACATGCTCTCTCGTTTGCATCAATATATGGAGTTCCTTCTCCCGCTCCTTTGCCAATATCAGTTAATTTTATTGAATGATAAGGACATACCTGTAAACATTGTCCACATTTTATACATAGACCTAAGAACTCTTTTTCAGGAACTGAGCCTGGTGGACGGAGCCTATCTTCAGTTTTTTCTAGATAAGGGCTAAGCACTATACCCCCGCCTAAAACTAACCCCAAGGCACCAAGAGTAGAGTATTTAACAAATTCTCTTCTTTGTATTTTTACTTTTTTTGCCATAATTATCCTTTTTTAAATTGCTTTTGCAATTCTTGGTTTTTTATCTTCCATTAAAAATAACGGTTTTGAAAATGGAGCAAGTTTAGCTAAAAAATTTAGTAACGAAATTACTGGTGAACCATAGAAAAATTTTACATCTTTATTAAATAACCAAAGTTGGTCTGCATAAAGATAAACTTTATGAGGTGTATCCCCTATGCCATCTTTATTTTTATCAAATCCCTTGTAGTTATCCCAATAATTTCCTAGAATTTTATTTGCTAAGATTCTATCACGCTTGCTATCGTTAACAATATCTTCAATATTACCCATAATAGTATTGTCAGTAATAATGTTACCAACGCTTAGTGAATGAAAATGAATCCCTTCGCTATTGTAAAGTATCTTATTCTTATTTATAGTATTGTGTGATCCTGGTTCAAAAGGTGATCTATCTATATACATTCCTCTTGCACAGTATATAACTACATTTTCTTTTAAAATAAAATTAGATGAATCTTTTAACCCTATACCCATACCAGTAGCGCCTAAAGAACTTTTAATAGTGTTTCCTATAGCTATAGCATCTTGAGAATACATAAAGAATATACCAACAGAATTATATTCATAAGTATTGTTTTTTACATAATTTTTTCCTGCATACATAAAATGCAAAGAGTACCTACCATGTGTACCAAAGTTTTTTTCAATTGTATTTCCGTGTGAATACCAAACAACCATATCTCTAGAATTTACAAGAGAGTTTTTCTTTACAATATTATTATTTGAATACCATAAGCGTAAACCATCCCCACGAAGTCCTAAATCAACATCTTTTGAAGTTATATAGTTGTTTTGTATAATAGAATTATCTACCATCTGCATATCTATACCAAACAGACAATTTTTAATTGTGCAATTACTAACTTCACACTGTTTAAGTTTACTCATTTTTATTTTCTTCATAGAGATAGCAGCATCAAGATTCTCATGTCTATCTCCACTGTTAATAATAGTAAGATTTTTCAATGTAACATATGAACTTTCAATTTTTATAACCGTTCCGTTGTTTTCACCATCAATTACAACATGTTTTCCTTGTCCTATAATGGACAATGCTTTATCTATATGGATTGATCCTTTATAAACTCCATTAGGAAGTTTTAAAATTGAACCATCAGGTGCACTATCTATTGCATCCTGAAGTATATTTGCATATAAATTAACAATAAAAACAATAATAATTAATATAGTTTTAAGCATTTTAAACCATTTAACCTATTTTTGTTCTTCCATCTCTCTTAGAGCTTTTTGTTTAGCAAAAAATGCTAAAAGACTAAAAAGACTAATTAACAATATCATATAGAAGCCTATTGTAGGGTAAGAATGCGTAGTAAACTGGGCAATTTTACCATCGCCAAATACTGTTGGCATAAATGGCTTAATCTTAAATGCACCCCAGTCATGTAAGTTGTGACCAAACCAGTAAAGCCAAAAAGAGTAATCGCCAATAAAGATTAAAGGAAGAGAAATAGGAATTAGCATTACATAAGAAAAGATTTTTTTATTGTATGCCATAAAAAGTATCATTAAAAATGATAATCCTAAAAGTGCATAAATTCCAATAGCACGTTCAAAATGTCCACCTCTCCACATTGGATCCATACCAACATAGTGATTAATAGTATCCATTTCATGAACTTCTCCACTGTATCCATCAAAGTGAAAATATACTGGAATTCCCTCAGGAAATGCTTTCTTAGGGTAGTTTGGAGCTTCAAGTGACACAGCCCAAATAGGTAAAGATGCTGGTCCGATTTCTGACTCACTATCAATCATTTTATCTAAATTATCATGAGCACTTTTAGGAGTTGCAACACTTTTATATCTACCTTTGTTATATAAATTCCATACCGATTTGCTTAAAGATGAAATTTCATCAATCTTTCCTGCCTCAATTTTATTGAGTGTTCCATGAAAAGCAATCATTGGAAATGTAAAAGTGAATGTTAAAATAACTAAAGCTAAAAATGTAAATATTCTAGCCTTGAGAAGACTTGGATTCATAGTAGTTCCTTGTATATAAAGTTTGAACCATTATAGCTAAAATTATATAATAAACTTATGATATATATCAAGGATAAGTGAAGTAGACAAAAGAGTTTAAACTCTTTTGTCTTTTAGAGGTTTGAAGTCTCTATATTTTAGAATAAATTTGCGTTTTCATCAACCCATTTAAAATATTCTACGATATCTTTAGCTTCAGTTTTATTCATATGTTGATTAGGCATTCTAAGATTAAAGTAATTAATCATTCCTTTTACATATGGATCTTTATATTTTTTAGAAGGATTTAAAATAAAATCTTTCACCCATGCTTCAGCATTTTCATGTCTTTGAAGTACACCAGTTAAATCAGGACCTGATGAAACTTTACCGATAACATGACAACCACCACATCCACCTTCACCAAATGCTCTTTCACCAGCAGCTGCAGAAGCAGATTGTTTAGTTGAAACTTTTTTAACAAGTAAGTTCTTAGCTCTGATTCCAACATCTGCAGTTTTAACCATGTATTGCCAAATCATATTTTCAAAAAGAACAGCTTTTTCATAGTCGCCTTTTTTAACAAACTCATCAGATTTTTTCTTTTGACCTGCAATTTTTCCATATTGATCAAGAGCATCTACTACAAGTGCTTTTACAGTTGGAAATTTTTCATAATGATTTGCTTTTAAGAATTTAACAACTGATTGAATAACAGCATCAGTAGCATCATTAACAGCTACAGTTTTTTTATACTCAGCTTTAAGCTCAGCAGTAGACATAGTTTTCATTTTAAGTTTTTGAGCCGAAACATATTTTTTGTTCGGATCTTTAACCATTAAGTAACCCATCATCTCTAAGTGAAGTGCAGAACAAAACTCTGTACAATAGTAAGGGAAAACACCTTCGATATCAGCTTTAAATTTAACAGTAGCAGTTTTACCAGGTTCAATTGATGCATGTGTATCAAAATGATCTACAGTAAATCCATGAGTTTCATCTTCAGCTCTTTCAAGGTTAGTTAAGTGAATAGTCACTATATCACCTTTATTAACTGTAATTCTTTCAGGATTGATATGAGATCTTACAAGTGTAGCAAATACTTCAACATTGTGACCTTTTCTTACAATTCTCTCTTGACCTGCTAAACATTTACCTTTTGAGATTTTACCAGTTCTTGAGTTAGTACCCATTTTATATCTAACTTCAGGGTGTAATTTACTCATACGAATAGCAACTGCTTGGTGAGGTTCACCTAAAGGAATTGGCATATCATAAAGAAGGTCCATTTTTTTACCACTTACATCAATTAATTGGTGATTTTGTGGGTGTAGTGGTCCAACTGGATCAAATCTATCGATAGCAAGTTTATTTAATGAAATAATATACTTACCTTGAGGATCTGCAGATTTTCCTTCCATACCACATAAGTGTCCAACATTATAATGAACATTTACTTTGTCTAAAACTTTTAAAGTTTTATAGTTCCATTTAACGATTTGTGAATCAACATAAAGTGAAGTGTAGATTTCACCATCTACATTAGAGTACTGATTATGTAATGGCCCAAGACCTAATTCAACTTGACCATGCATAGAATCTTTCATACTTAAGATAGGGATACCGTATGGATCTTTTCCTACATATTTATGATTTTTAATCAGTTTTTTGATTTTACTCCATTTGTAAACAGTAGTATGTGTATCTAGTTTACCACAAACTACGATATACTCACCATCAGGAGAAACATCAACACCATGTGGTGATTTTGGTTCTGGAATTAAGAATAGTGCATCATTTGCAACAGCAACTTTCATTGGAACAACTCTTATTCCATTAATTACTTTATAGTTTTTTTTGTTTTGAACAAGTTTTTCTAATTTTTTCCAGTTATATACATGTAAGAAGTCAGTGTCGTTTCTTGAACAACCAGCTTCAAATGGAGGCATACCTACTTCGATACCACCTGTGTACATTTCAGAGTTAAATGAGTTAGTAAATCCCCAACCATCAGAAACACCTTTACCAGAATCACTTAAATCTTGCATATATGGAGGAAGTTCAAGAACAAAAGATTTCTTTTGGTTAATACGACCTTTTTCATTGTTGAATTTCCAAAAAGTGATACCACCACGGTATGTCTCTTTGTACTCTTCAATAGGATGATAATTATTATCATAAGGTGCAGCATATTGAGAAGCTTCTAAGATATACTCTGAATTTTGAGTAAAGAAAGCTCCACCATGATCTGATTTAAAAACAGGGTTAACAACAATTTGTTTCGTTTCAAAGTCATTTAAATCAATTACAGCAATACGAGGATTCGCTTTATCGTTAATAACTAACCATTTACCATCATATACACCTTTAGTTTCAGAAAGTGCAGGGTGATGAGTATCTCCCCAATTAATTTCACGACCACGGATATTACCTTGTCTTAAAACTTTTTTACTCTCTTCATCAAATCCATAACCTTGCCATGGCTCAGGTGTAAATACACCGATGTACTTTAATATTTTCATACTTGGAACGCCATAAACCATCATTTGTCCAGACTGTCCACCAGAACTGAAAACCATAAATTCATCCCTACCACCACTTGGTGTATAAGTTTTAGCAGCATGAATTATATCAGTTTCAGATAATCCTCTTGCCTTCATCACTTTTTGAAGTTCACCACCAGCTGACGCAGTTGTTGCAGCAAGTGAAGCACCTAAAACAAGTGTAGCAAGTTTACTAACATATTTACTCATTTCTATTCTCCTTAAATTAACTAACTATGTATAATATTATTTTTTGGAGTTTTAAAATTTGACTATAGTCAATTTTTAGATTAATTCGTAGATTTAAGTTTAATTTTCTTTTGAATGTGAAATTAAGTTATCTAAATCATTTTTTAGATTTTTTAATTTTAGTTTTGTTGCGCCTAATTCTTCGAGAGATTGAATAATAGCATCCTCTTTTTTACGAAGTTCATTATCTATTTTATCATTGTTCATATCATATATAAAGTTTAATAGTTCCTCTACATGTAGCTCTAGTAATTCAAGTGATTTGTTTGAATGTTCTATTGATTTAGCAGAGTTGTCTACACTTTTATTAATTTTAGAAACTAATGTATTAAAATTATTTTCTGCTTGATAAATATCTTGGTTATTATCTAGTATGTTGATTGGCTTTAGCTCTTTTATACTAGAATTATTAATTATTCTTTTAGATTTAAATAAAAAATCTTGTACAAATATTATTAAAGATTTTAATTGTGTAAAAATATATATAAGTAGTAAAAATAGTCCTGTAAATAGTAGGTATTGTAGATTTGTTAAAATATTTTGAGTTTTATTAAAACTTACTTGTTCTTTTTGTAAAAGTTTATTAAATTCAATTATTAGTTTTAAATTTGTATTATAAATATTATTTACTTCTTTTTCAAGTAGTATATTTGAGTAGGGTGATTTTATTTTTGATTGATCTCTAAAATGTTGTACATGTAGATAAAATATATTCCAAAGTTTTATAATTTTATCAGTTCTGTAAAGTTCATTTTCTTTATTAGACATATTTTTTAGATATGTTTTTATGGTGTTATTTAATTTCTTGGTATCTTGATTCTGATTTTTATAGATATAGAAAATATTTTTAGATATCTCTTGAATAAATTCTTTTTGTTCTTTAATAGTTTCTATTAGTTTCGTATGTGTTATATTTTTTTTAGATGAATAATTAAAAATAAATGCTAATGATATAGAAAAAATAAAGATGAATGCACCAAGAATTTTAATTTTATTCATTATAGTTCCTCATATACTAATTTTAAAGCTTCTTTATTTAAGATGCTAACTTTCATATTTTTTATACTTATTAACTCATCTCTTTTAAAACGGTTTAAGACTCTTGAAAGTGTCTCAGGTTGGATATGAAGGATAAGTGATATTTCACTTCTTTTAAGTGTATTAAATATATCTAAATCATTACTAAGCATCATAGCGACTTTAGCTACTGAATTGAAAACAAACTCTCTATTGATAAGTGAGTGAAGTTGAGCAGATTTTGAGATGATTTCATTTGTAAATTCTTTATGCAGTATTGCATTGTTCAGAAAGTATTTTTTAAATTTTTTATAATTTATACCTAATACTTGTGAATCCTCAAGTAAAGAAATATTTGAAAATGAGTAAACTTTATCTTTTTTAATATCTGAGATAAGTGTGTGCCTAGATATATAGTATAAAAAAATCTCGTTTTTATGTTTATCAATTTTATATGCTTTTGCTGAACCATCTAGTAAAAACAATAGTGAATCAGATTCCTCTTTTTCATAATGAAGTACATAATTTTTTTTATAAGAGTTTATTACTGAAATATTTGTAATAAGCCCTAGTTGTTCTTCTGTTAATGAAGAAAAAAAATTTATAGAAGCAATGATATTTTTAATAGACATAATTTTAGTCATATATTAAATTTTAGAACAAGACTCTTGTTTAACTTCAAATCTAAATAATTCTTTTTTACTAGATTTACTTGTGTATATATATCTTAGTGCTATATTAGATTCTAAAAATCTTTTTGAACTAGCACAAGTTCCACGAGTAATAGCTTTTTTCATTCTAGTGTAATCTTCTTTTTTTACGGTAGCATCTGTTTTTGGAGCAATATTTAACTCATAGATGTAGACAATAGTATCTTTATCTGCTTTTACTGTTTTTAAAGTAGTATATTTGTCTATTGTTTGTGGGAGTGATTTATTCATTGCAGCAGCAGCAAGTTTGACTATCTCTTTGTTTTGTGATTTCATATCTTTTGTAGATAATTCACGGCTTTGCATCTTTGTATTAGATGCAAAAACATTCAGAGCTAAAAGTAGTGTTAGAAGTAATTTGTTTATCATGATTTTCTCTTGTATAATTAATTTAGTAGATTATACATAAAAGAAAATTAATATAAGATTTCTAGTCTTGTTGTCGTCTCATATATGATGGAATATCTAAATGATCTCCACTTAAGTCACCACCAACAACTAAACGAGGTTGGACTCTAGGCGTCATAACTGGTTCAGCAGGACCATCAGGAGTATTTACACTCCCAGTAGCTAAGTCTTTTTCAAAACCAGTCGCAATAATAGTTATTTTTACATAGTTTTCAGGAAGTGTGTCATCAGTTGAAGTACCAAAAATCACATCAGCATCTTCATGTGCACTCTCTTGAACAACTATCATAGCCTCAGATGTCTCCATCATTGGAAAGTTAGGATGCATGTGAAAGTGAACAAGAACACCCATCGCACCATTAATTGACATATTATCAAGCAGTGGAGACTCGACAGCTGTTTTAATTGCTTCATATGCAGCATTTTCACCTTCAAATTCACCAACACCCATAAGTGCCATACCCTTATGACTCATAACAGTTTTTAAGTCAGCAAAGTCAAGATTGATATCATATTCACCATTTGAAAGAATAACACCAGAAGTTCCACTAACTGCTTGAGCTAAAACACTATCAACAATCTTAAAACTATCACGCATACCAAGTTTTCTATCTATAATAGAAAGAAGTTTATCGTTTGGAATAACTACTATAGAATCACTCTCTTTTTTAAGATCATCTAGTCCTAGTTTAGCAAGTTTATTTCTTTTAGGACCTTCAAAACTAAAAGG
>Ga0256842_1001441_pt1 | contig 18982 bp, 20 predicted proteins | sample 4559240metaG_FD_185973 | JGI IMG/M metagenome (GOLD analysis project Ga0256842, IMG submission 185973) | Hydrothermal vent microbial communities from Guaymas Basin, Mexico - 4559-240 | ecosystem: Environmental > Aquatic > Marine > Hydrothermal vents | place: Mexico: Guaymas Basin | collected...
AGTGATTCGAAGGATGAAACAGTATGAATTTGAGTGCGTAGGAGAGCTGTGCCATGATGAGATTCATAAGCGGATCCGTTACAAAGGAGAAGAGCTTAACCTTTCTAAAAAGGAGTATGGGCTGCTTTTGCTTTTTATGAAGCATTATAATGAGACAGTACCAAAAGAGCTGATTCTAGATGAGTTGTGGACGAGTGCAGAGAGTGGAAGTGATGGTGTTTTGCGTGTATATATCAATCGTTTAAAACAGCTGCTTCCAGATTTGAAGTTTGAAAATATACGAGGCGTAGGGTATAAACTTGTTTCGTAATCTTCGTCTTCATATTTTTATATTTTATTTTTTGACAGTAAGTCTCTTTTTATTACTTTTGTATTATGTTCTTGAAGTTTTGGCAGTTTTTAACCCTTTAGTGTTGGGGGGTGTTCTTTTTGCTTTGGTTATACTCTCTGCTGTTTTTATTTCAAAATTGGCAATTGATCCACTTGAAGCTTACGTAAAAAATCTACAGGCACTTTCCAAAGAGACACTTCATGAACTCAATCTTCCAATAAGTACAATTATTACAAATACACAGATGCTAAAGAAGAACATTGAAGATACAAAAAATTTAAAACGAATAGATCGTGTTGAAAATGCTTGTAAAATGTTGCAACAACGTTATAATGAACTTGATTATCTCATTAAAATGCAGACAAAACAGAAGATAAAAGAGAAATTTTTTTTAGATGAACTTGTAAAAGAGCGGGTAGATTTTATACAAAAAATTTATCCAAATATGGAGTTTAATTTATCATTAGCTTCTTATGAGCTTTTTATGGATAAAATTGGACTTGCAAAGGTAATTGACAACCTGATAGATAATGGAGTAAAATACTCGCAGAGTTCTAAAAAGATAGATATTAAAATCCAAAATGATATGTTACTTGTCCAAGATTATGGAATAGGGATGGATGAGGTAGAGCTTTTGAGTATATTTGACAACTATTACCAGATAAACAGAGATATGCAAGGTTTTGGAATAGGTCTTGGCATGGTAAAGAGATTTTGTGATGAGAATGGTATTGATCTAATTTTTGATTCATCACCAAATGTCGGTACAACGGTAAAATTAAAATTTAAAAAAAGACAGGAATAAAAATGCAAGCAACAAGTTCAATGATAGCGTATGCTGAAACAGCACTGGATTACGGAGTAATGGGGACACTGGGGATTATGAGTGTTGTAACTCTATGGCTTTTTATTGAGCGAATGATGTTTTATAAAAGTGTTCGAATTGAAGATTATAAACATAGAGATAATTTAGAGTTGGATCTTACTGATAACATAGGTATTATCAGTGCCATTGGTTCAAATGCTCCTTATGTAGGGTTACTTGGAACTGTTGTTGGGATTATGATTACTTTTTACTCTATGGGTGATATTGGTGCTGTTGATGCAAAAAAAATTATGGTAGGTTTAGCACTAGCCCTGAAGGCGACGGCAACTGGTTTGGTGGTAGCAATGCCGGCTATTGTTGCATATACGATTGTACTTAGAAAGGTAGAGAGAGTGCTTACAAAATTTGATGTTGCCCAAGAAGAGAAACAAAGCAATGTCTAAATGTAAGAAAAAGCACTTTAAACGCTTTGATCAGATAAATGTCATTCCCTTTATTGATATTATGCTTGTACTGCTTGTTATGGTTTTAACGACGGCAACATTCATTAAGCAAGGGGTTATTCCTGTTGATCTGCCAGATGCGAAAGCAACACAAAAAGAGGATGTCAAAAAAGAGGTCACTGTTTATGTTAATGCAAAAGGTGAGATGTTCTTTGAAAAGCAGAAGGTAGATCTTGCCCAACTAGAGCAGAAACTTTCAAAAATCTCTAAAAAACAGACTGTTGTTTTACGAAGTGACAAAGAGTCGAAGTTTCAAGATTTTGTCTCTGTGATGGATATTTTAAAACGTTTGGGACATGAACAGCTTTATATAGTTACAAAAGAGTAGGATAAAGCACTAGTAGGCTTTATCCAGCAGTTTAAATTTTGTTTTTGCGTGAGGTTCTGCACTCTTTTTGTTTTTCTGTAGAGAGCTAGTTGTTTCTGTGTTGAACACTCTCTTCTCAATTTTCTTTGGTTCATTATTAAAAAGTGTTGTCGCTATGAAAAAAAGTATCATAATAACAACAACGCTTGCATATAGAAGCAGATAGTTTTTGATTTGACCACTTTCAAATGGATTTGTCATTTTATTTTACCTCTTCTTAAAACAAAAAAGATTTTTCTCTTAATTGCAATGTTTTTGTGTCTCTAATTCAAATTTTATTTTGACATCTTGCCAAGTTTTTCCTTTATGGAGGTCGTAGCATGCCTTGTTGATAGATTTAAGTGATGGAAGCATATCAAAATCTGCTAGATCAATATAGCCTTCAGCTTCAACTTCATCATTATCAAAATCTATTTTCATAGGTACAGTTTTTGTAATGTTGTTCATAGTAATATTAAGGTTAATAATCTTCTTTTGAACAGAAGCAACTTTAACAGTAATCTTTTTCACACCTTGTGCTCCAAAAAAAGCTTTGACAAGTTTTGCATCACGTCCTGCATTTTTAGAATTGATTTTTGAAGTGTCAATTGTTATGGTTGCTGTATTTAAAAGAGCATCTTGTGAACTTCTGTCTGTTGATGCAATCACTACATCATCAAATGTGCCTTTTACACCAAGTTTTAGAGGTGTTTTATATGCTTCCCAATCAACATCTAGTTTTTTAACTTCATACTGGCATTGTCCTGCAAACATTAACGTTACACTCATAAGTAAAAAGAGTATTTTTTTCATAATTTTCTCCGGTTTAGATTGAACGCATTTTAGCATAGTTTTATAATGATTAAGGATTAAAAAGTTTTTATAGGTAAGAAGTTAAGTATAGAGAAAGAATGAGTGCATAAAGCTTTATATATTGATCGCAGGTTCTTTGGACAACTGCTGTAGTTTTGACGCCTAAAAAAGCCAAGAAATTGCCTTTAAAAGGTCCTTCGCGAGTTGATTTTCACTTCGTTCAAATATCAACTCTTGATTCGAAAGCGATAAACGACAAGAAATTGTCGCTAGTGGACTCCGACGGTCAGTACTTCGTACATTGACCTCTGGTGCGACGCCTAAAAAAGCCAAGAAATTGGCTTTTATGGACTCCGTCGGCTGGGGCAAGCCCATCAGCCTTTGGTGCGCAAGCTAAAAATGACACGAAAGTGTCATTTTTTAACGCTTGCTTACATCATACCCGGCATTCCCATTTGTGGAGGCATTCCTGCTCCCATATCTGCTGCTGCAGCTTCCTCTTTTGGAATCTCAAAGATTGCTGCTTCTGTTGTAAGAAGTAGGCTTGAAACTGATGTTGCATTTGTAAGTGCAACACGTTCAACTTTAAGTGGGTCGATGATACCTGCTTCAAACATATCTACATACTCACCAGTTGCAGCATTGAAACCGATTGTCTCTTTTTCTGCATTCTCGATTGCATTGACAACAACACCAGTATCATAGCCGGCATTTGCAGCAATCTGTTTTACAGGAGCTTTTACAGCACGTAAGATGATTTCAGCACCAATTTTTTGGTCACCCTCTAAATCATCAATACTTACTTTTGCAGCCGCACGAACAAGTGCAGCACCACCACCGATAACAATACCTTCTTCAACAGCTGCTTTTGTAGCTGAGAGTGCATCATCCACGCGGTCTTTTTTCTCTTTCATCTCTGTCTCAGTTGCAGCACCAACTTTAATAACTGCTACACCACCGGCAAGTTTAGCAAGACGCTCTTGAAGTTTCTCTTTATCATACTCGCTTGTAGTTGTCTCCATTTGCGTTCTGATCTCTTTAATACGAGCTTCAACTGCTTCTTTGCTTCCTGCTCCATTAACGATAACAGTGTTGTCTTTGTCAATGACAACACGAGCAGCCTGACCTAGCATATCAATAGTTGTGCCTTCAAGTGTATATCCTGTTTCTTCAGAAATTACTGTACCACCTGTAAGGATTGCAATATCTTGTAACATCGCTTTTCTTCTGTCACCAAAGCCTGGAGCTTTAACGGCAGAGATGTTCAGTACGCCACGAAGTTTGTTTACAACTAACGTTGAAAGTGCTTCACCCTCTACATCTTCAGCGATGATTAAAAGTGGGCGGTTTGTTTTTTGTACTTGTTCAAGTACTGGTAAAAGATCTTTTAGTGATGCTATTTTACTGTCAGCAAGTAAAATCCAAGGATTTTCAATCTCAGCTGTCATCTTCTCAGTGTTTGTGATGAAGTATGGGCTTAAATAGCCTCTGTCAAACTGCATACCTTCAACAACATCAAGCTCATCAACGATACCTTTAGCCTCTTCAACAGTAATAACACCGTCTTGACCAACTTTTTCCATAGCTTCTGCGATCATTTCACCAATTTGAGAATCAGAGTTTGCAGAAATAGTTGCAACTTGAGCAATCTCATTTTTATCTTTAATTGTTTTTGCACTTGCTTTTAAGTTCTCTAAAATAGCCTCACACGCTTTGTCCATTCCACGTTTTACTTCAACCGGATTTGCACCAGCAGTAATGTTTCTAAGACCTTCACTAAAGATAGCATTTGCTAAAACTGTTGCAGTTGTTGTTCCATCACCTGCCTCATCAGCAGTATTACTTGCTACCTCTTTAACAAGTTGTGCACCCATATCTTCTAGTTTGTCGGCGAGTTCTATCTCACGTGCAACAGAAACACCATCTTTTGTGATGACAGGGCTTCCGTAAGATTTTTGGATTAAGACGTTACGTCCACGTGGTCCCATTGTTACTTTTACTGCATCTGTAAGTTTTTCAACTCCACGTGCAAGTTGATTTCTTGCGTTATCTGAAAAAATTATCTCTTTTGCCATATCTATATCTCCTTAAAGTTTATAATTGTTTGATTATTATGCGATTACACCTAAAATATCTGATGTCTCTAGTACTAAGTACTCTTTGCCTTCCAGTGCAAGTTCAGTTCCAGCGTACTTGCCAAATACAACAACATCACCCTCTTTAACATCTTTAACTTCGCTTGATATTGCGACTACTTTTGCCTGTGAAGGCTTCTCTTTTGCATTGTCTGGGATGATAATTCCACTTGCAGTTGTATTTGTCTCTTCGACTCTCTCTACTAACACTCTATCACCTAGTGGTTTGAAATTCATTTATTATCCTCCTAATATTTATAAATTACAAACGTGATATTACAGAAAAAAAAGTAAAATGTCAATACTCTTAGTCAAAGTGACTAAACTTTTCTTCATATTTTTATGAAACTTTATTACTATAAAGAAAATAGTATTTATGACTCTCTTAAAGATATTACAAAACTTTTTGTACTTTTATAAAACTCTAAGATGAACTTGTGTACAATTCCAGCCTCTTAAACGATGTCAAGGTAGCTCAGCTGGTTAGAGCGCTGGTCTCATAAGCCGGAGGTCGAGAGTTCAAGTCTCTCTCTTGACACCATCAAACTTCAACTATAATTCTTCATCGCATTTAATTCTAAAACAACCATAGAAAATGTATAATAACTGACAATAAATAATTTTTGGTAGTAAGCACCTTTTATTAGAGGAAAAGAAAATATGATTTTAATGATAGATAACTATGATAGTTTTACATACAATATAGTTCAGTACTGCAGAGAATTGGGTGCTGATCTGAAAATTATTCGTAATGATGAGATGACTTTAGAAGAGATTGAAGCATTGCATCCTGAAAAAATTATTATCTCTCCCGGTCCTGCTTCTCCTGATGAAGCTGGAATTACACTTGATGTAATTCGTCATTTTAAAGATAAAGTGCCTATTTTAGGAATTTGTCTCGGTCATCAAAGTATTGCTCAGGTTTTTGGCGGGGAAGTGGTCCGTGCAAAAAATATGATGCATGGAAAGACATCGAAGATGGAGCAGGTAGGAGAGTGCGCAATCTTCAAAGATCTGCCACGTGAGTTCATTGCAACTCGTTACCACTCACTTATTGTAGATAAAAATACACTGCCAGATATGGTTGAACCAAAAGCCTACTCCGCAGATGATGAAGAGATAATGGCACTTAAGATCAAAGATAAAGATATCTACGGAGTGCAATTTCATCCTGAGTCTATTATGAGTGAATATGGGCATGAAATGATAGGAAACTTTTTAAAATTATGAAGTACAAACTCATCTTATTTCTCATCTTGGGAATAGATGCTTTCGTGCTCTTTTTTGAGACTTCACACATCTCAATCGCCTCAAGTGAAGCTTCACTGCTTTATGGTGATTTCTCTTTTTTACAGCTTATAGTAAAAACCTCCCTTTCTATTTTCGGACAAAATGATTTTGGACTTCGTTTTCCTTTTATAGTAATGCATATTCTTAGTGCATTCTTTATTTATGAAATCTCTAAACGTTATTTAAATTCACAGAGAAACAGACTTTGGCTTGTTCTGACCTTTGTTTTACTTCCTGGTGTTGTTAGTGCTGCTATTATGGTAAATCATGCAGGGTTCATCATTTTTGGGCTACTTCTTTATTTTTATCTTGAAGAGAAAATGCCGAAAATTTTTATGTATATACTTCTTTTTGTGTATGCGTTGATTGATGTTGGTTTTGTTTATCTTTTTTTAGGATTGGCCCTTTATGCTCTTTTTCATAAAAAGAAAAAGGAGTTTGCTTATAACATAGGACTTTTTGTTCTCTCATCATACTTATATGGTTTTGATATACATGGTTATCCTCGAGGTCATTTTTTAGATACCATTGGTGTTTACAGTGCGATTTTTACTCCTATTATCTTCATATATCTTGTCTATACGCTTTATAGACGTTATCTTGCTGACAAACGTGATAAACTCTGGTATGTTGCATCTACAGGAGTTCTCTTTTCACTTTTTATATCATTTCGCCAGCGTATTGATTTTGAGCATTTCGCACCCTATCTTATTGTTGCACTACCGCTTGCAGCACAGACTTTTGTAAGTTCGTACAGAGTGCGTTTAAAAGAGCATAGAAAAGGTTACAGGGCAATATTTGTCATATCGTTTATACTCTTAATCCTTAATACTTTAATTGTCTTTTTCAATAAAGAACTCTATCTTGTTTTGGATAATCCAAAAAAGAACTTTGCTTACAATATGCATATAGCAAAAGAGTTGGCACAAACATTAAAGCAAGAGGGATATAATTGTGTTATAACAGATGAAAAAATGCAAAAACGTTTACGTTTTTATGGAATTCAACAATGTACTCAAAATAGACTCGAGAAAATCCCACTTCATAGTAAAAAGCAAGAAAATGTAACTATTCGTTACAAAAACAAAACCCTTTATAGAGCTACTGTTACTAAAATAAACAATAAGTAAAGCATTTAGAGAGTTCAGTTAAGGCAAAGATATTTATTAAATGAGTTTATGCTAGAATTACCCACAAATATCAAAATAGGGAGTTTCTATGGCTCAAAAAGCGATACGAGAATACGACGCAAAGTCAATTTTAGCAAAACACTGGGATAAATACTTTCCAGATTTTACTTATTCATATGAAACAGTTTTAGTGACTTCAGGTGCTGAGTTGCTTGAAGCTGCAAAAGAGAAGCCGTGGTTAAAAGAGAAGCCACTTGTTGCAAAACCAGATATGTTATTTGGTAAGCGTGGTAAGAATGGATTAGTTTTATTTAAAGATCAAAAACCAGGTGATGTTACATTAGAAAAAGCTGCAGCTTGGATTGATGAAAAATCAAAAGAAGATGTTGAAGTATATTTTTCGTTTGATGGTGATACTCCGACTGGTGAGCCTAAAGTTGATAGATTGACTCATTTTATTGTTGAGCCATTTACTCCACATGATCAATCTGAAGAGTATTATATTTCTGCTACTTGTGTTGGTGATGAAGATGTTCTTTATATGTCAGCTGAAGGTGGTATGGAAGTTGAAGAGGGTTGGGACGAAAAAGTTACTGAAGTAGCATTCCCAATTACTGCAAAAGAGGATGAGATCGCTGAGAAAATCAAAGCAAACATTCCTGCTGATGTAAAAGAAGAAGATAAAGAAAATTTTGCAAAATTTGCAATCGGTTTCTTTAAGGCATACCGTGAGCTTAACTTCGCTTACCTTGAGATTAACCCGTTTGTTATGCAAGGAACTAAAATCGAGCTTTTAGATATGGTTGCTAAGCTTGATGATACAGCAGGTTTTATGATGGTAGATGCTTGGGGTGATGTTGAGTATCCTACTTCATTTGGTATGGAAGCAAAATCTCCAGAAGTTGAAGCTATTGAAGAGGCTGACGCAAAAACTGGTGCTTCATTAAAACTTACACTGCTTAAACCAGAAGCAAGAATCTGGACTATGGTTGCCGGTGGTGGTGCATCTGTTGTTTATGCAGATACTATCGCAGACTTTGCAGGTATTGAAGATCTTGCTAACTACGGTGAGTACTCTGGTGGACCAACAACTGGTGAGACAAAATTCTATGCTGAAACGATTCTTGATCTTATGACTCGTGAGAAAGATCCAAAAGGTCGTGATAAAATCTTAATCATCGGTGGTGCTATTGCAAACTTTACTGATGTTGCAAAAACATTTACGGGTATTATTCAAGCATTTGAAGAGTATGCAGACAAAATGAAAGAGGTTGGTGTTAAAATCTACGTTCGTCGTGGTGGACCAAACTATGAAAAAGGTCTTAAAGACATTAAAGAAGCAGCGGATAGACTTGGTTTAGAGATTCATGTATATGGACCGGAAACACACGTTACAGACATCGTGCGTATGGCATTAGAAGAGAAGTAAGGAGAAAAGATGGGAAAATTATTTACTAGAGATACACAGGCAATTTTTTGGAACAACAACAAAACTGCAATCCAAAGAATGCTTGATTATGATTATACAATTAAAAGAGAGACTCCTTCAGTTGCCGCTATTGTAGCACCTACAAGTGGAAATAAATTTGAGAAGTTCTTTTGGGGTGCGGATGAGATTATGATTCCACTTTACAAAAGTACAACAGAAGCAAAAGCTGCTCAGCCTCAAGCTGATGTACTTTTAAACTTTGCATCATTTAGAACTGCATATGATGTAACTATGGAAGCTTTAAATCTTGGTGGTTTCAAGACTATTATGATTACAGCTGAGGGTATTCCTGAGCGTCTTGCTCGTGGTATGAATGCGTATGCACGTGAATTAGATGTAACGGTAATCGGACCTGCAACTGTTGGTGCAATTGCTCCGGGTGCATTTAAAATTGCAAATATCGGTGGTACTATTGAGAACATCATTAACTCTAAACTGCACCGTGCAGGTTCTTGTGGACTTGTAACTCGTTCAGGTGGACTTTTCAATGAGCTTTCAAACATCATCGCTATCAATGCTGATGGTATCGCAGAAGGTGTTGCTATTGGTGGTGACCGTTTTGTTGGTTCTGTTTTCATCGACAACTTACTTCGTATGGAAAAAAATCCAGATGTTAAGTATATGATTCTTCTTGGTGAAGTTGGTGGTACTGAAGAGTATAAAGTTATTGAAGCAGTTAAATCTGGTAAGATCACTAAGCCAATCATTGCATGGTGTATTGGTACAATCGCTAAATACTATGATTCTGGTGTTCAGTTTGGTCACGCAGGTGCATCTGCAAATGGTGACAGAGAGACTGCTGAAGCGAAAAACAAAGCTATGGCTGAAGCTGGTATTCATGTACCTGCAACATTCAATGATCTTCCAGCGACTATTATGGAAGTATATAGTGACCTTAAAGCTAAAGGTATCATTGGTGAGATTGAAGAGCCAGAGATTAATATTGTACCAAAAGTACGTCGTCCTAAACAGTTCATCTGTACTATTTCTGATGATCGTGGTGAAGAGTGTACATATGCAGGTTTCCCAATCTCTAGCGTTGCTACTCCAGATACTGGTAAAGGAATCGGTGATGTTATTTCACTTCTATGGTTCAAAAAACAGTATCCAAAATGGGCTACAGAGTTCATTGAGACTGTCATTAAAACTGTTGCTGATCACGGTCCTGCCGTATCGGGTGCACACAATGCAAAAGTAACAGCTCGTGCTGGAAAATCTGTAGTTGAGTCACTTGTAACTGGTCTTTTAACTATTGGTCCACGTTTCGGTGGTGCAATTGATGGTGCTGCGAAGTATTTCAAATATGCTGATGATAATAATCTTTCTCCAAAAGAGTTCTTATCATATATGAAAGGTGAGGGAGTGCCAATTCCAGGTATCGGTCACCGTATCAAATCTCTTAAAAATCCAGATTTACGTGTAACTGGTCTTATGAACTATGCAGCTGAACACTTTCCAAGTACTCCACTTCTTGACTATGCAAGAACTGTTGAAGCACTTACAACAAGTAAAAAAGAGAATCTTATTCTTAACGTTGATGGTACTATTGGTATCTTAATGGTAGATATGTGGAGAGCTCTTGGATATAGCGAAGAGGAGATCAATGAATTTATTGAGTCTGGTACGTTGAACGCATTCTTTATTGTTGGTCGCTCAATCGGTTTCATCGGTCACGTACTTGATGAAAAACGTCTTGCAATGCCAATGTATCGTCACCCAATGGATGACATTCTTTATGATGTTAAAAAAGCGGACAAGCTTTAAAAAGCAGTGCAGAAAAAAACTAAATTTTTTTCTGTAAAGATCGACTAAGTTTTCTTCTTCTTTTAACAAAAACAGAGAGTTTGTCTCTCTGTTTCACACTCTTTTTATAAAATCCTACTAACTCCCTTTTCATCATCATTTTATAACCAATTCTATGCTATTATTTTACATACTATTTTAGGTGTAATTATGAAAAACTATATACAAGATCAAATCAAAAAATCATATGAGACAAAACAGGCAATATATGAAAATGAAGCACTTTTAGCAAAGATAGAAGAGGTGTCTAAACTTTGTGTAAAACTCTATAAAGAGAGTGACAAAAAGACAATATTAGCAGGTAACGGTGGAAGTGCCGCAGATGCACAGCATATTGCAGCAGAGCTGGTTGGTCGTTATGGTTTTGACAGACCTTCTATTCCTTCCCTTGCCCTTACAACAGATACTTCAAACCTTACGGCTATTGGGAATGATTATGGATATGATCAAGTTTTTTCTCGTCAGCTTTCAGGGATGGGACAGAAGGGTGATATATTTTTTGGAATCTCTACATCAGGAAACTCGCAAAATATCATTAATGCTTTTGAAGTAGCAAAGGAAAAAGGTATTACAACTGTTGCTTTAGTTGGCCGTGATGGTGGAAAAATGGGGGCAATGGCTGATATTGCTCTTATTGTACCATCTGATTCTACCCCACGTATTCAAGAGTCTCACATTTTAATTGGGCATATTATTTGTGATATTATAGAAAAAGAGGTTTTTAGTACGGGAGTAGGCGCATAATCTATGAAAAAAGCACTCTTTTTAGATCGTGATGGTGTTATTAATGTTGAAAAAGAGTACCTCTATAAAAGGGAAGATTTTGAATTTATTGATGGTATTTTTGAACTTTGCCGCTATTATCAAGCTCTGGGTTATCTGATATTTGTAGTTACAAATCAATCAGGTATAGCGCGTGGTTTTTACAGTGAAGAAGATTTTAGCAAGCTCACGCAGTGGATGCTAGAGGAGTTTGAGAAAAGAGGCGTAACCATTAGCAAAGTGTACCATTGTCCTCACCATCCAAAACTCTCAGGAGAGTGTAGTTGTCGTAAACCAAAACCTGGAATGTTGCATGAGGCTGCGCGTGAGTTTGATGTTGATTTGTTAAGCTCCATTATTATTGGAGATAAAGAGAGAGATATTGAAGCAGGGTTGAATGCTGGCTTGCGTGAGGCGTATCTCTTTGATGAGACTGCTCAGATAAAAGAGTCAAAAGCAACAAAAATAGTAAATAAACTAGATGAGATTTGGAAGTAAATATGCTTATATTAAACAGTGGCGGAACATTTAACAAGCGATACAATGAAGAGAGTGGGGTGCTTGAAGTACCTTATGACAATGACGCGATTGATGAGATAATGGCCTCAATAAAGCACCATTTTATGCTTGCGGGTGTTGTTTATAAAGACAGCCTTGATATGACCATAGATGATAGAAAAATGCTTGCAAGTATTATTGCCGAATCACAAGAAGCAGAGTTTGTTATTGTCCATGGAACCGACACTATTGATGAAACAGCAGAGTTTTTAGATGCAGTATTTGATGATAGAGTTATAGTTCTTACAGGTGCTATGAAGCCTTACTCTATTGAAAAATCAGAAGCGAGTTTTAATCTTGGTATGGCAATAGGTTTTGCCGAGACGCAAGAGATAGCCGGTGTTTATATCTGTATGAATGGTTATGTCAAACCGTGGCAAGAGTTAAAGAAAAATAGAGCGTTAGGGAAGTTTCAAGTTGTCTGAAAAAGTAAAATGTGATCACTGCCATTTAGAATTTTCAAAAGATGTTATGATAGAAGATGATGGGCATTACTTTTGTTGTAATGGTTGTCAGGGTGTTTTTCATCTGCTTAGTGATCAGGGACTTGACGGATTTTATAAAAAACTTGGTGATGAAAAATTGGCACCTCCTTCACAGCAGTATGAAGATTCAGCTAATTTTAATGCACCTGCATTTTATGAGCGTTTTGTAAGTGTAAATAAAGACGGATTCTCTGAAGTCTCTTTGATTATTGAAGGGATCCACTGTTCAGCATGTGTATGGCTCAATGAAAAAGCACTCTTAAATATGGATGGTGTTATTGCTACAAATATTAACTATACAAACAATAAAGCAAAAATTGTCTGGGATGATGATGTAGTAAAACTCTCAGAAATTATCGATATGATTCGTGCTATCGGTTACAATGCCTACCCATATGATGCTTCACTGCAAGAAGAAAAAGCAAACAAAGAGAGAAAAGATTACTATCTTCGCATAGCTGTAGCTATTTTTGCAACAATGAATATGATGACCATTATGGTTGCACAGTATGCAGGCTATTTTACAGGGATTTCTGCAGAGGTAAAACATATACTAAATCTCGGAGAGTGGGCACTCTCTACACCTGTTCTTTTTTATAGTGGCTGGCCTTTTTTTAAAGGGATGTATTATGGCATCAAAACAAAAACAGTTAATATGGACACCCTTGTGACAACAGGTTCACTTTTGACATATATCTACTCAATCTATATTACATTGACGCGAAGTGGAGAAGCATATTTTGATTCAGTGACGATGATTGTCTCTTTTGTTTTGGTAGGAAAATTTTTAGAGGCTTTAAGCAAAAAAAGTATAGCTGATACACTTGATATTATGGGACAGCATCTTGTAAGTGATGTAAAAGTTGTTGAGAATGAGATGGTTGTTACCAAAAGTGTCAATGATGTGGTCGTTGGCGATATTGTTGTAGTGAGTATAGGTGATAGGGTTGCTTTGGATGGTGAAGTCTCTGAAGGAAGTGGTAACTTTGATGAATCAAGTCTCACAGGTGAGAGTGAACCTATCTTTAAGCAAAAAGGTGATGCAATAATAAGTGGAACGGTCAGTATAGATGCAGATATTAAGTACAGAGTAACAAAAGATTATGCACACTCCACAATGAGTAATATTGTTTCGCTGCTTGAAAATGCAATGAACAATAAGCCTCGTATTCAACAAATTGCCAATAAGCTTAGTGAATATTTCTCTTCGACTATTTTACTACTTTCATTTTTCACCTTTATAGGATGGTATCTTTATAGTAGTAATTTTGAGCAATCTTTTATGGTCGCTATATCTGTGATAGTAATTGCCTGTCCGTGTGCATTGGCTCTGGCTACTCCTGTAGCCACCTTAGTTGGGCTCTCTATTGCATCAAAAAGAGGTATTCTCTTTAAAGAGGCTGCACAACTTGAGACAATGGCAAAAGCAAATGTGTTAACACTTGATAAGACAGGAACAATTACGCAGGGACGTCCAGAAGTTGTTGATGCAGTCTTATTGCAGGAGTTTGATACTTCTATGCTCTACTCTTTAGTTTTAAACTCAAAACATCCCATTGCAAAAGCTGTAGCAAATGCTATTTATGATGAAAAGCTCTTTTGTTATGAACTAGAGAGTCTCAAAAATATTCCTTCCCAAGGTATTACAGCGATGTACAATGGCAAGATGCTTGCCGGAGGTAATGCGAAACTGATGCGCACTATTGGTGTTGAAGTTACAAGTTGTAGTCAAAACAGTGAATTTTATTTTGCTTATGGTGGAGAGCTTTTAGCAAAATATGAACTTTTTGATATGCCGCGTGAGGATGCGAAAACCTCTATTGCTAAAATTAAAAAGATGGGTATTGAAGTTGTTATGCTTACGGGTGACCATGAAAGAAGTGCACAAAAAGTCGCAGAGATGGTTGGGATAGAGAAGTATGCCTTTGAACTTACTCCTGAAACAAAAGCTTCTTATATAGACAAGCTGCATGAAGAGGCTAAAACTGTTGTGATGGCAGGTGATGGCGTGAATGATATTTTAGCACTAGCAAGCAGTGATATTGCCATTGCAATGGGGAATGGTAGTGATATTGCTATAGAAGTAAGTGATGTTGTTCTCTTAAACGATACTTTCTCATCACTTTATGATAGTTTTAAAATCTCACGCAGAACATTTACAATGATAAAAGAGAATCTGGGACTCTCTTTGGTCTATAACGGGATTACAATTCCTTTGGCGATGGCAGGCTATGTAATACCTCTTGTCGCAGCAATTTCCATGAGTATCTCTTCACTTTTGGTTGTGGGAAATTCGATGCGTATAAAATTAGGGTATAAGGATTAAAAGATGGATAGTTGGGTAATTGGAATGATGCTTGGAGTGTCAGTATTTTTAGGATCCATTGCAGTTGTTGCACTTATGTGGGCAATCAAAAAAGGACAGTTTGATGATCAGGAGAAGTTTTTAAACTCAGCACTCTTTGATGATGTCGATGAATTAAATGATGCTGCACGTGTAGAAAAAAAGAAAAAGAAAGCTATAGATAAGAAAAAAGAGTACAGACCGGAGTAAAATATAAAATATTTGAAGTTTTTACAAAGAGAAAGATGAGCTACCCGCTAAGGGTAACTCAAAAAGGCAGTAATTATTTACCGACAGTTTGAGAGAATGCTTCTAAATCAGCATCTGAATAACGTGCTACTTGACCTTTCATAACACCTTTCATTGGACCACCGTAAGTTCCAGCTTTATACCCTTTAAGAGCAGTAGCGATTTCAGCGTGAGTCATATCTTTAACGATTTTAGATTTACCCATTGCTTTTTTCTCCCAATTAGCACCATGACATGCAGCACATGCTTTTCCGTTTACTGCAGCAGATGCAGCTGTTACTAGTGCTAAAGTAGCGATTGAAGCGATTACGATTTTTTTCATTTTATTTCCTTAAGTTAAAGTTTCATCTGCATTATAATGGGTAAAGTCTTAAATACTTGTTAATCATTTTAAAGGTATCATTTTATTAAAATTATTTTATTGTAGTGAGAAAAAGGTGAAGTTATGAGATACATTGATAAAGATTTAACAGATAAAACAATATTAATTACAGGTGGAGCCGGTTTTATTGGTTCAAACCTGGCATTTTATTTTCAAGAGAAGCACCCAGATGTAAATGTAGTTATTCTTGATTGCTTTCGTAGCGGTGAAACATTGAGCAATGGTAATTTAAAAAGTTTTGGACATTTTAAAAATTTGGTAGGTTTTAAAGGTGAAGTCATTAGTGGAGATATTAATGACAAAGATCTATTGCTTGATTTAGAGATTAATTACAAGTTTGACTATATCTTTCATGAAGCAGCTATTTCAGATACGACAGCACTTGAACAAGATCTAATGATAAAAACAAATGTAAATGCTTTTAAAGATCTTTTAAATCTTGCAGTTGCTCATGATGCAAATATGATCTATGCTTCATCTGCTGCAACATATGGAAGCAGTGATACATTTAGAGTAGGACATGAAGCACCCAATAATGTCTATGGTTTTTCAAAAGTGATGATGGATAATATTGCTTATGATTATATGCAATCTTCAGATATATCTATAGTAGGACTTCGTTATTTTAATGTATATGGTGCACGTGAGTATTTTAAAAACTCTACGGCATCTATGGTTTTGCAGTTTGGACATCAACTGCTTGCAGGAAAAAACCCACGCCTTTTTGAGGGAAGTGATAAGATACTGCGTGACTTTATCTATATAGAAGATATTGTTCAGGCAAACATTAAAGCGATGCATCCTAAAAAAAGTGGTGTCTATAATGTAGGAACAGGCAAAGCTAGAAGTTTTCAAGATATTGTAGATATCCTGCAACGTGAGCTTGGAACAAGTGCTGTATGTGAGTATATTCCTAACCCTTTTGTCGGTTCTTATCAATTCTTCACGCAAGCAGAGATTGCAGATACAAAAGAGCAGTTGGGCTATGAACCGGCTTATGAGATGGAAGATGGCATTAAAGCCTATGTTCCTGAGATCAAACGCATCTATGAAACAGAAATAAAGAAGTAGTATGAATATCTTAAAAGATGCAAAACCTAATATTTTAGTTGTTGGTGATCTGATGATAGATCACTATCTTTGGGGAAGTTGCGAGCGTATTAGCCCAGAAGCTCCTGTTCAAGTTGTAGATATTGCAAAAGAGACAACAGTATTGGGTGGTGCCGGAAATGTCATTAATAATCTCAAAGCTTTAGGTTCAGATGTAAGTGTTGCCGGTGTTATTGGTGCTGATAGTAATGGGGAAGAGTTGCGTGAGATGTTGCGTGAGATAGATGTTGATGAGAGTAAACTTATTATTCAAGATGGTCGAAAAACATCAAAAAAGAGTCGTGTTATTGCAGTTTCTCAACAGATACTTCGATACGACAAAGAGAGCAAAGAGGATATCTCTTCTGATTCTGTACGTACAATTTTAGACAATTTAGCTGAGCATATTCAATCTTACGATGCTGTTATTCTCTCAGATTATGGAAAAGGTGTGCTCACGCAGGAGCTTTGTGCAGGGATTATATCTTTAGCTCGAAGTGAAAATATCCGTGTACTTGTCGATCCAAAGGGGAGTGACTTTTCTAAATATCGGGGTGCTACACTGCTCACACCAAACAAAAAAGAGGCGCAACTTGCAACTGGTATTGATATTGTTGATGAAGGTTCACTCAAAGAGGCTCTGCTTAAACTCAAGAGTGAATGTGATTTAGATATTTCGCTGATTACACTTTCTGAAGATGGAATAGCAATTTTTGATGATAAACTCAAAAGATTTCCAACTGTTGCAAAAGAGGTTTTTGATGTAACGGGTGCGGGTGATACGGTCATTGCTTCCATTGCTTACGCACTCTCAGCAGGAAAAAATATTGATGAGACAGCGAAGTTTGCCAACCTTGCAGCAGGTGTGGTTGTTGGAAAAATTGGAAGTGCAACAGTTACAATTGATGAGATAGAAGAGTATGAAGCAAGCCTTCATAAAAGCACTTCCGATGCGCATATAAAAACTTTTGATGCAATTGATGCCATAGTAAAACGCTATAAAGCAAATGGAAAAAAAGTGGTCTTTACAAATGGCTGTTTTGATATTTTACATGTTGGGCATGTGAAGTATCTTCAAATTGCTAAAAGTTTTGGAGATGTTTTGATAGTTGGATTGAATTCTGATGCTTCAGTATCACGTCTTAAAGGTCCTACTCGCCCTGTCAATGTAGCAGAGGACAGAGCTTATTTACTTGCAGCACTTGAAGCTGTGGATTTTGTTGTACCGTTTGAGGAAGATACACCTTATGAACTTATAAAAATGATAGCACCTGATGTATTAGTCAAAGGCGGCGATTATGAAGGAAAAACGGTTGTGGGTACAGAATTTGCTTGTGAATTGAAACTTGTGGACTTTGTCGATGGCAAAAGTACAACAAAAACTATAGAAAAGATACAAGGAACAGTATGTTAAAAAAAGTAACACTTTTAACAGCAACGGCACTAACAGCTTTTGCAATGAATACAGGTGAGATCAATATTAATAACAAAGATTTAGAAGTAAGTGCACAGTTTGATGTTGGACAGTTTAACGATGCAGTTGAGCCAAATACAATGTTTGTAGGGGCAAAGTTTTTAAATGCGGATGAAGATCATTCTGATAATGAACATGCAGATTTGGATCCATATTTTGAAGGTAATATTTTAATGATGCGTCCTGTTGGAAATCATGGTATGCGTGTTGGTATGGGTGCTAAAGTAAACTTTACAAAAGATTTTGTATCTGTCCCTTTAGGTTTGGCATTTGCATATAAAATTCCTGCAGACTCTTATGTTCCTATGCACTTAAATGGTGAGCTCTATTATGCACCAAGCACATTGGCTTTTAGTGAAGCAGACAGCTTTTTAGAGTATCGCCTAAGTTATGATATTGAAATCATAAAAAATGGAAATATTACATTAGGGTACCGTTCTATCGATACTAATTACAAATCACATAAAGGTTACGCTTCTAAAGGTGGTGATTTTAATTATAACTCTTACTGGTATGTTGGATTTAAAGTAGGTTTTTAGGCTTCTAAATCCAAACTCTCTACAGCCTCAATAACCTCTGAGGCTGTAATTGTTGTCATACACTCATGGTGTTTTAGCGGACACTCCCGCTTCATACATGGGCTACAATCCATCTCATGTCTTACAATCACACTCTTTTCATTCATCCATTGTGATGTCTCTTTATATTTTGTCGGTCCAAAAATAGCGACTGTCGGTACTTGGTAGGCTGCTGCAACGTGCATAGGTCCGCTGTCATTGGTTATAAAGAGTGAACAACCTCCAATATTTGCGCAAAGCTCTTCTATATTTGTTTTCCCTGCTAGATTGGTGTAGTTAGTAATCTTTAGTTTTTTAAGATTGTCTTCTATCTCTGCTGCCATCTCAACCTCATTTGGTCCACCAAATATGATGATGTCATATCTGTCACTAAAATTGGCTGCCACTGCTGCAAA
>Ga0256842_1001442_pt1 | contig 18966 bp, 16 predicted proteins | sample 4559240metaG_FD_185973 | JGI IMG/M metagenome (GOLD analysis project Ga0256842, IMG submission 185973) | Hydrothermal vent microbial communities from Guaymas Basin, Mexico - 4559-240 | ecosystem: Environmental > Aquatic > Marine > Hydrothermal vents | place: Mexico: Guaymas Basin | collected...
TAATTTTATAGAGTGAAAAGGACAAACTTGCAGACATTGTCCACATTTTATACATAATGCTAAAAAATCTTTTTCAGGAACTGCTCCTGGTGGTCTCAGTTTATTTTCTTTGCCTTTTAAATAAGGACTAAAAACGATTCCCCCACCTAAAACAAGACCTAAGATACCTAAAGTAGAATATTTAACAAATTCTCTTCTGTCTGTTTTTACTTTTTTTGCCATAATTATCCTTTTTTTAAAGTACTTTATACATTTTTGGTTTTTTATCTTCCATTAGAAAAAGTGGTTTTGAGAATGGAGCTAGTTTTGCTAAAAAGTTCAAAAGTGAGATTACAGGTGAACCATAAAAAAACTTTACATTATTATTATAAATCCAAAGTTGATCCGCATATCTATAAACTTTATGCGGTGTATCACCTATGCCATCTCCATCATTATCAAATCCAACATAATTATCCCAATAATTTCCTACTATTTCATTTGCTTCTATTCTATCCCGTTTAGAATCATTGACTATATCTTCAATATTCCCCATGACAATATTATCTTTTATAATATTATCAATACTTAGAGAGTGAAAATGAATTGCTTCTGCATTATATAAAATTTTATTACCCTCTATATAATTATGTGTTCCTGGTTCAAAAGGAGAACGGTCAATATACATCCCCTGAGCATTATAAATGACTGTATTGTTTTTTAAAGTAAAATTTGAACAATCTTTCAGTCCTATTCCCATACCAGTTGCACCTAAAGAACTTTTTACAATATTATTCGTTGCAATAGAGTCCTGAGAATACATAAAAAAAATTCCTACAGAATTATTTTCATAAACATTATTTCTAATGTAATTCTTCCCTGCATACATAAAATGTAAAGAATATCTGTTATATTTCCCAAAATTCTTCTCTATAACATTCCCATGCGAATACCACACAACCATATCTCTTGATTTAATTAAAGAATTTGATTTAATAATATTGTTATTTGAATACCATAAACGCAATCCATCACCACGTAAACCCAAATCAAGCTTTTTTGATGTAATGTTATTGTCTGCTATAATGGAGTTATCCACCATCTGCATATCAATACCAAAAAGACAGTCTTTGATAATACAATTGCTTACTTCACACTGTTTTATCTTTCCCATTGCACCATCTTTTGCCATGGCAATAGCAGCATCTAGCTTTTCATGTCTAGTCCCACTATTAATAATAGTAAGATTTTTCAGTGTGACATATGAGTTTTGAATTTTAATGACAGTGCCTTTATTCTCACCATCAATAATAACACCTTTTTCCTGTCCTATTATAGACAATGGTTTATTGATTGTTATTTCACCTTTATATACCCCGGCATGTAATTTCAAAATAGAACCGGCAGGTGCTTTATCTATTGCATCTTGCAGTGCATTCGCACTTAAAGGAAGAATAATTGCAATAGTAACAATCAATAAAATTCGCAACATTAAAAAAACCTTATTTTTTTTCGTTTTCTAACTCTTTAAGTGCTTTTTGTTTTGCAAAAAATGCAAGAAGACTAAAAAGACTTATAAGAAGTATCATATAAAAACCTATTGTCGGGTATGAATGTGTTGTAAATTGTGCAATTTTTCCATCTCCAAAAACTGTCGGCATAAAGGGTTTAATTTTAAAAGCTCCCCAATCATGTAAGTTATGTCCAAACCAATAGAGCCAATAAGAGTAATCTCCTATAAAAATAAGAGGCAAGGCAACAGGAATTAACATAACATAACTCCAGATTTTATTATTATAGATCATGAAAAATATCATACCTAATGAAAGCGCTAAAAGAGCATATGGCCCAATAGCACGTTCAAAATGTCCACCTCTCCACATAGGGTCCATTCCAACATAATGGTTAATCGTATCCATTTCATGAACTTCACCACTATATCCATCAAAGTGAAAATATACAGGAATCCCTTGTGGGAATGCTTTTTTCGGGTAATTTGGTGCTTCTAACGAAACAGCCCAAATAGGAAGTGATGCAGGCCCAATTTCAGACTCACTTTCAATCATTTTATCTAAATTGTCATGTGCACTCTCAGGCGTTGCAACACTTTTGTATCGACCTTTGTTGTATAGGTTCCATACTGTCTTGGCAAGAGGGGATATTGTATCAATCTTACCTTCATCAATCTTATTCAAAGTTCCATGAAATGCAATCATTGGAAAAGTGAAAGAGACAGTTAAAATCAATAAAGCTATAAATGCGAATATTCTAGCTTTTATTAAGCTTGGATGCATAATAATTCCTTGTTATAAATTAATAGGTATTATATCCGAATATTCATTTTTTATATTTGACTTAAGTCAAGCAAGTGTAATTTGTAGGGGGAAAAAGAAGGGTAAGGTACTAGGTATGAATTTTATAATTCATACCTAGTTAAGTAAGATATCTAGAATCTATTTTCTAGAAAAGATTTGCATTTTCGTCTACCCATTTAAAGTATTCGACAATGTTATCAACTTCCTCTTTTGTCATATGTTGGTTAGGCATTCTTAGATTAAAGTAATTAATCATACCTTCTACATATGGATCTTTATATTTGCTTTTTGGATTAAGAATAAAGTCTTTTACCCATTTTTCAGCATTTTCATGTCTTTGAAGAACACCTGTTAGATCTGGTCCAGATGAAACTTTACCAATAACGTGACATCCGCCACATCCACCTTCACCAAATGCTCTCTCACCCGCAGCAGCAGCAGCAGATTGTTTTGTTGCAACTTTTTTCACAAGTAAGTTTTTCGCTCTGATTCCAACATCGGCTGTTTTAACCATATATTGCCAAATCATATTTTCAAATAGAACAGCTTTTTCTAAATCGCCCTCTTTAACAGCTTTATCTGAAAGTTTTTTCTGTTCAGCAATTTTTCCATATTGATCCAATGCATCTTCAACAAGTGCTTTTACAGTTGGATATTTTTCATAATGGTTTGCTTTTAAGAATTTAACAACAGATTGAATAACTGCATCAGTTGCATTATTCACAGCAACAGTTTTGTCATATTCAGCTTTTAGTTCAGCTTTAGACATTGTTTTCATTTTAAGTTTTTGAGCACTAACATATTTTTTGTTAGGATCTTTAACCATTAAATAACCCATCATCTCTAAGTGAAGTGCAGAACAGAACTCTGTACAGTAGTAAGGGAATACCCCTTCAATATCAGCTTTAAATTTAACTGATGCAGTTTTACCTGGCTCTAATGATGCGTGTACATCATAGTTGTCAACTGTAAATCCGTGAGTTTCATCTTCAGCTCTTTCAAGGTTAGTAAGATAGAAAGTTACTGTATCACCTTTGTTTACTGTTACTCTTTCTGGATTGATGTGAGATCTAACCAATGTAGCATATACTGTTACATTATGACCTTCTCTTACAATTCTCTCTTGACCTGCTAATGTTTTCCCTTTGGAAACTTTACCAGTTCTTGAGTTTGTACCCATTTTATAACGTACTTCAGGATGTAGTTTACTCATACGAATAGCAACTGCTTGGTGAGGCTCACCTAAAGGAATTGGCATATCGTATAATAAATCCATTTTTTTACCACTAATATCAATTAACTGGTGATTTTGTGGGTGGAGTGGACCAACTGGATCAAATCTGTCAATTGCTAGTTTATTCAAAGAGATAATATATTTCCCTTGAGGATCAGCAGATTTACCTTCCATACCACATAAGTGACCAACATTGTAGTGAACATTAACTTTATCTAAAACTTTTAGATGTTTATAATCCCACTTAACAATTTGTGAATCAACATATAAAGATGTGTAAATTACACCATCTTTCCATTTTGCACCATATTGGTTATGCAGTGGCCCAAGACCTAACTCAACTTGACCATGTAAAGAGTCTTTCATACTTAAGATTGGAATCCCATATGGATCTTTTCCAGCATATTTATGATCTTTAATGAGTTTTTGGATTTTGCTCCATTTATACACAGAAGCATGAGTATCTAGTTTACCACAAACTACGATATATTCACCATCTGGAGAAACATCAACACCATGCGGTGATTTTGGTTCAGGAATTAAGAAAAGTGCGTTATTTGCAACAGCAACACTCATTGGAATTACTCTAATACCATTGATAACTTTATAGTTTTTCTTATCTTTAACTAGTTTTTCTAATTTTTTCCAGTTATATACATGTAAAAAGTCAGTATCGTTTCTTGAACAACCTGCTTCAAAAGGAGGCATACCTACTTCGATACCACCTGTATACATTTCAGAGTTAAATGAGTTAGTAAAGCCCCAACCATAAGAAGCACCTTTACCTGCATCACTTAAATCTTGCATATATGGAGGCAATTCAAGTACGAAAGATTTCTTTTCGTTGATACGACCTTTTGTATTATTAAATTTCCAAAAAGTGATACCACCACGATATGTTTCTTTGTACTCTTCAATTGGGTGATAGTTATTATCAAACGGAGCAGCATATTGAGATGCTTCTAAGATATACTCTGAATTTGGCGTAAAGAAAGCTCCACCATGATCTGATTTAAAAACAGGGTTAACAACAATTTGCTTTGTTTCAAAGTCATTCAAGTCAAGAATAGCAATACGTGGATTAGCTTTATCATTGATAGCTAGCCATTTACCATCATATACACCTTTTGTTTCTGAAAGACCCGGGTGGTGTGTATCTCCCCAGTTAATCTCACGACCACGGACATTCCCTTGTCTTAAAACTTTTTTACTCTCTTCGTCATAGCCATACCCTTGCCATGGTTCTGGAGTAAATACACCTATATATTTTAAAATTTTCATAGATGGAACACCATAGACCATCATTTGTCCAGATTGTCCACCAGAACTGAAAATCATAAATTCATCTCTACCACCACTTGGTGTGTAAGTTTTAGCAGCATGAATTACATCATTTTCTGTAAGTCCTCTTGCTTTCATCACTTTTTCAAGTTCCCCACCATTAGCAGATGCCACTGTAGCAGCTAATGAAGTACCTAAAAGAAGTGAAGTAAGCTTACTTATTTTTGTAGCCATTTTTTCTCCTTCATTTCATTTTGAGAAATAATCCCAAATGATAGAAGAATAATAATACATATTTTATTGCAATAATTTGACCTAAGTCAAATTATTACATTAATTTTATTTTTTAAAGTTTTTTAGATTTTTTTGTACGATTTGTAACTTTTGAAGCGTATTACTCAGTTCATCGAGTACTTCTATTATGACATCTTCTTTTTTAATCAGCTCTTTATCTGGGTTCTCTTCATCACTCATTGTTGCAATTAATTCCAGTAAATTTTCTATATTTTTTTCAACCTCTTCAAAAGAACTATTTGTTCGCTGCATGGATTGCATAGCGAATTCCATAGAATCATTAATTTTTTGAACAAAATAATTAAAATCATCTGAAGCTGCAGAAACATCACTCAAATTAGACTCTATTATAATTGGTTCAATTCCCTTAACCGTCGATTTTTGAATAATATTTCGAGATATTTGTAAAAATTTCTGCGTAAAAGCAATAAGATCTTTTAACTGCGTAAAAAGGTAAAGAAGCAGAGCCAATATTATAGCAAATAAGGTAATTTGAATCTTTTTGTTTCGCTCTTTTATAGCATCTAAATAGTGTTTATGAATTGCAATAATTTTGTTGAATTCTGCAACCAATTTTAAATTTTTCTTATAAATTTCATTAACAATTTTTTCCAAAATAATAATGCCATAAGGATTAGTAATTTTATTTTTATCTCTAAAATGTTGAACAAGGAGATAAAAATCATTCCACAGAACTACTATCTGCTTCGTCTCCTTTTTCAATTCATCACTATCCAGATTATTAAATACATCATTCTTATTGTTCATATTTGCAATAAACAACTTTATCGATTCATCTAGTTGTTTTGTAGAAGCATTTTTATTTTTATAAATATAAAAAATATTTTTAGCTATTTCCTGTGTAAAAGCTTTTTGTTCATTAATGGTCTTAAGTAACTTTAGATTATCACTGTTTTGCGTAGCAATATGTTTAGAGAGAAGTGCTAAAATCACCAAAAGTATCAATATTAAGGCAGCAACAAATTTTATTTTATTCATCTATTTTATCCTTATATATCTCCTGTAAGGCTATTGGATCTAACACTTCAATCTTACCATGTATTATATCAATTATTTTATCACGTTTAAGTCGATTAAGGACACGAGAAAGTGTTGCAGGCTGAATATGTAGCATTTTAGAAATATCATAGCGTTTGAGTTTATTGAACATTTGCAAATCATTATGTAGCATCAAGCTAACCTTTGAAACTGCATCAAAAATAAATTCTCTATTTATTAATGATTGCAACTGTAAAGATCGATTTACAATTTCTTTACTAAAAGCTTTACATAAAAGGTTCGTATCTAAAAAATATTTTTTAAATTTTTTATATTTTATAGCCAAAATTTTTGAATCTTCAACAAGTTCAACATTTGAAAAGTTATCTATTAGGGGATCATCAAGATCTGAGATTTCTGAAATCATAGAATTTTCATAAATATAATGCAGAAAAACTTCGTTATTATATTTGTCAATTTTATAACTTCGTGCCAGACCTGAAATTAAAAAAAGCAATTCATCACTTTTTGAATTTTCATAGCAATAAATGTATCCTTTTTTACAAGAATGCAATGTAGATATCGAAGCTAATTGCTTGATACTTTTCTCATCCAAAGATGAAAAAAATTCATGTTGTTCAATAATCTCTTTGAGTAACACTCATCATTACCTAGGTGCAGAATAGTGACATTTTTCTTTTGTTATATCAAATTTAAAAAGTACTTTTTTGCTTTTTGCACTTATATAAAGGTAAGAGATATTTATGCCCGCTTGCAAAAATCTTTTGGAAGTTTTACATACACCATCTACAACAACTTTTTGCATTCGGCTATGATCTTGTTGAATAATAGCATCATCACTCTTTGCCGGATCATTTATAGCAAATGTATAAATAAGCGTTGTATCTTTATTTTCAATACTTTGCAAGGTTGTGAATTTATCTATTTTTTGAGGAAGATTTTTAGAGATCTCTTTTGCAGCCATAGAGGCAATTTCTCTATTTTGCTCTTGCATCTTTGCCAATGATACATCTTGATATTTCATTTGCATATTTTGAGCAAAAAGATTTGCTGTAAATATACTGAGCAGTGTAGATATTAAAAAGAATATTTTCATTCTTAGCCTTTAATTTTTTAAAGTATTATTGCCATCTAATTGCTGATATGCATTAATTTGCTGTTAGATGGCAATATACACTATTCATTGTTATTAAAAAATGATTTTTATCAATCTCTTCTATTTTTTTGGGACAACATACATATTATAGTAACGACCCTCAAATTTAGGTGGTTTTTCCATCACGGCAATATCTTCAACCATTGGCCAAACACGCTGAAGCACTTCACGCGCTGCTTCAGGATGCGCCATCTCACGACCACGTAAAAATACTCTAAATTTTACATGCTTACCTTTTTCAAGAAACTCTCTAGCATGTTTTACTTTGTAAGCAATATCATTTTCAGCAATCTTTACAGAAAGCTTGATCTCTTTTACATCGATCTTCACTTGATTTTTACGTTGCTCTTTGAGCTTTTTCTCTTCTTGGTATTTAAACTTACCATAATCCATGATCTTAGCAACAGGTGGCTTTGCATTAGGTGCAATAAGAACTAAATCAAGCCCTAACTCATTTGCTTTTGTCATAGCCTCATCAGTAGAGACGATGCCTAAGCTCTCTCCACCATCTACATTACATCTTACCTCAGGAACACGGATATCGTCATTCATGATGACGCGGTCTTTGTTTTTACTCAAAAATTTACCTCATTTATTTTAGTTTGTATGAGCTTAAGGAACTCCTCTTCACTCATAGAATACTGCTCTCTAGTTCGTCTGTCACGAATAGCAACTGTTTTGTTCTCGATCTCTTCATCGCCAATTACGACAATCATAGGAACACGAGTCTTCTCAGCTGTTCTGATTCTTTTGTTCAAAGAGTCATTCTTCGCATAGATCTCACTATCGGCATTAATATCAATAAGTTTATCTGATAAAAGCTTAGCATATTCTTTATGTGTCTCTGCAACAGGAACAATTGCTACTTGTGTAGGAGCAATAAACATTGGAAATTCTCCTGCATAGTGTTCTGTTAAGATCCCAATGAAACGCTCAAATGAACCTAAAATTGCACGGTGAATCATTACCGGTTGGATTTTATCGTTGTTTTCACCATTATATTCAAGTTCAAATCGTGACGGTAAGTTAAAATCGAGCTGAATTGTCCCACACTGCCACTCACGACCAATCGCATCGGTTATTTTGATGTCAATTTTTGGACCATAGAATGCTCCGCCACCCTCATCTATCTCATAAGGAAGTGCGTGTTTATCCATCGCATTTTTAAGTGCCTGTGTAGAAATTTCCCACACTTCATCACTTCCTACTGCTTTATCTGGACGTGTTGAGATCATCATTTTATAGTCAAACTCAAAAGTTGACATGATTTTATCTACAAAATCAACTACTTCAATGATCTGATCTTCAATCTGATCTGCACGACAGAAGATATGCGCATCATCTTGTGTAAATTCACGTACACGGAAAAGTCCATGCAGTGCACCTGTCATTTCATGACGATGCACAACTCCATACTCAAAGTATTTGATCGGTAGATCTCTATAAGAGTGGAGTTCATCTTCATAAACCTTGATATGTCCAACACAGTTCATCGGCTTAACACCAAACTCAATATCATCAATCTGTGTAAAGTACATATTTTCACCATAATTTTGGTAATGTCCTGATGTCATCCAAAGATCAGAGCGTAGCATCTCAGGTCCACGAACCGGCTCATAACCGCGTTTTCTATGCGCTTTAAAAAGGAGTGACTCCAAACGAGCACGCAGACGTCCACCCGCAGGCAGCCAGATCGGAAAACCAGCGCCAACTTCTTCACGGAAAGTAAAGAGTTTCATCTCATTTCCAAGCTTACGGTGATCACGCTTTTCAGCTTCACGCAGCATATCCATATGCGCTTTTAAAGCCTCTTTTGTTGCAAATGCTATACCATATATACGTGTTAGCATCTCATTTTTACTATCACCTCCAAGGTATGCACCAGAGATCTTTGTCAATTTAAAGTAGCGAATAAGCCCAATATTTGGCAAATGTGGTCCACGACAAAGATCTTCAAACTCACCCTGTTTATAAATACTTACATCTTCATCAGGGATCATATCTAAAACGGCTTGTTTTAGATGATCCTCTTTAAACTTCTCTCTTGCTTCTGCTTTTGAGATCACATAACGCTCAATTGGAAATTTTTTCTTTGCAAAAGAGAGCATCTGCTTCTCTATCTTTTTAAGGTCTGCCTCACCTATCTCTTCTGATGTTTTAAAGTCATAGTAAAAACCCTCTTTTACAACAGGCCCTACATAAAACTCAGCATCACTGTAGAGTGATTTAATCGCCTGTGCCATTAAGTGCGCTGTTGAATGACGCAGAACTTCTAATGCTTCTGGAGAATTATCTAACTCTATCTCTTGGCCACTGAGCCCCAACTCTTCTGCAGTTTGCAGATCTACTATTTTATCTTCATATTTTATTGCAATTGCGCTCAAAATCTTTCCTATAATTCAGTTTTTAATACAGCACCGTTTGATGCGTTTGATACAAGAAGCTGGTAACGTTTTAACCATTTTGATTTTACTTCATTTTTGTATGGTTTGTAAGCTGCACGTCTTTTTGCGATAGTCTCTTCATCAACATTAAGACGTAAAATATGCTTATCAACATCTAGTTCGATCTCATCACCATCTTCAATCAAAGCAATAAGTCCACCTTCTGCCGCTTCAGGAGATACATGTCCGATTGAAGCCCCTTTTGTAGCACCACTAAAGCGACCATCGGTAATGAGTGCAACACTCTCACCAAGTCCCATACCCTGAATAAGAGCCGTAGGTGCTAACATCTCCTGCATACCAGGACCACCTTTTGGACCCTCGTAGCGAATAACAACAATATTACCAGGTTTGACTTTATGTGCCATAATTCCGGCTATTGCTTCTGGTTGTGAGTTAAAACAGATCGCCGTACCTTTGAAGTGACGCATACTATCTACTATTCCAGCAGCTTTGATAACTGCACCCTCCTCAGCTAAATTTCCAAAGAGAATTGAAAGCCCACCAACTTGAGAATAGGCATTTTCATTTGTATGAATAATAGAAGTATCTTTAATATAGGCATCTTTAATACGATCGCCTAAGGTCTCACCTGTAATAGTTAAAGCATCAAGATGTAAAATATCCTCACCTCTGCGACTTACCTCTTTCATTACAGCATTTACACCACCTGCATCATCAATATCTTTCATATGAACAGTCGTTAATGATGGAGAGATCTTTGCGATGTGTGCGACTTTCTCAGCAATTTTATTGATATTTTCAATTTTGTATTCAACATCAGCCTCACGCGAAATAGCCAACATATGAAGTACCGTATTTGAGCTTCCACCCATTGCCATATCTACAACAAATGCATTGTGAACTGCTTTTTCATTGAGAATATTTTTAAAGTTGTACTTCTCATTGTTTTCCATCTTTGCAAGTTCAACAATTCTTTTGGCAGCTTTTTTAACCATCTCAATACGCTCAGGAGTCATTGCAAGTACAGTACCGTTACCAGGAAGTGCAATCCCCATCGCTTCACAAAGTGTATTCATAGAGTTTGCCGTAAACATACCAGAACAGCTTCCACCTGACGGACAGGCATTACACTCAATATCTTTGAGTTCTTCTTCGCTCATCTTCCCATCATTAAACTCTCCAACTGCTTCAAATGCAGTTGCTAAATCAATAGGGGTACCATCTTTTTTATGACCTGCTGGCATCGGACCACCTGAGACAAAAATAGTAGGAACATTTACACGAAGTGCACCCATAATCATACCCGGAACAATCTTGTCACAGTTTGGAATACAGATCATTGCGTCAAGTTTGTGTGCATTCATTACCGTCTCAATAGAATCTGCAATAATCTCACGTGATGGAAGAGAATACAACATACCATCATGCCCCATTGCAATTCCATCATCAACACCAATTGTGTTAAATACAAATGGTACACCACCTGCTTCACGAATAGCCTCTTTTACGATCTCTCCATATTCATGAAGAAAAAAGTGCCCTGGAATAATATCTATATAAGAATTTGCAATCCCAATAAACGGTTTGTCAAAATCTTCATCTTTTAAACCCGTTGCACGCAGTAATGAACGGTGTGGTGCTTTATCAAAGCCTTTTTTAATAATGTCACTTCTCATAAATATCCTTACTTTTATTTCATAAAATGAAGTAATACTCTCATTAATTATGGTAATTTTAATAGAATTATAGCACTTTTTTACTATTTTTCTACAAAAACCCTTTACAAATGAAAAATAAATCGCTATAATTCCGGCTCACTTACACAGAGTAAGCGAAAAATTGCGGGAATAGCTCAGTGGTAGAGCACAACCTTGCCAAGGTTGGGGTCGCGAGTTCGAACCTCGTTTCCCGCTCCATTTAAAATTGTTAAACTGTGAAACACTCACGATGCCCGGGTGGCGAAATTGGTAGACGCAGGGGACTTAAAATCCCCCGGTAGCAATACTGTGCCGGTTCAAGTCCGGCCCCGGGCACCATGTTGATAAATTGAAACTGGTGCCATCGCCAAGTGGTAAGGCCGCAGCCTGCAAAGCTGCTATCCCCAGTTCAAATCTGGGTGGCACCTCCAGTTTTCAATTTAAAAACTTTTTACTACAAATGTGGATCTTTGGCAGAGTTGGTCGAATGCACCGGTCTTGAAAACCGGCGAGGGTCATACCTCCCAGGGTTCGAATCCCTGAGGGTCCACCATTTCAATCCCCTGTATTAGACACTTTTAGACTTTAAGATTATATTTTGTACGCTATTTGTACGCTCCTTATCTAAAAAAGCAGCATGTTTTTTATTGGTTGATTGAATATACTGTGCATAAAACTTATATGTTGTAGCAACTTCTGAGTGACCCAACATTATTTTACTAACCCAAATAATATCCTCACCTTGACTTAGCATAATACTGGCAAAAGTATGTCTAGTTTGATAAAATTTACGATACGCATACCCAGTACGAAGCAAAAGATTTTTCCAATGGTGCTTACGAAATGTATCATATGTCCTATATCTTCCACCATCTTGTGCTAAAAATATGAAGCCACCTTTTAAACCAGTGTTTTTATACTGCTCTTTCAATGCATCCATCACTATTGGTAATATTGTTACTTTTCTCGAACTACCAGTTTTTGTTGTATCAATCTTATGACTACTATTATTAGCTCTCTGAATATGAATAGTTTCATTATTCCAATCAACATCACTCCATTTCAAAGTAACCATTTCACCTGTTCTCATACCAGTAAAAAACAAAACAGTAAGTATCAATTTAAACTGACCCTCTGCTGCATCTATGAGTGTCCAAACATCATCTAATGTAAATGGGTCTAATATATTGTCTTCTATCTCTCTTCCTTTGTGGTCTAAAAGATTTCCAAACTCATCATACTGAATAAACAATTTTTTATCTGGTGCTTTTGTCTGAGAAATAACATTAGTAGTTGCAACACCTTCTTCTATGGCATGATTTAGAACCCCACTAAACATTGCTCTTATTCCAATAATGGTTTTTTGAGAAAGTTTTGTTTCTACTCTTAAGCATTTCTGCCAATCCCTAATCTTAGAGATAGTAATTTCATAAAATTTACACTCACCAAATACAGGAAGTATATGTTTTCTAATACTAAGTTCATAGTCCCTGATAGAACCTTCACTTGCTGTTTCTGCTCTTAACTCCAAACTTCGCGGTAAAAATTCACGAAATGTTAGCATTGCCTTTCATTCTATTAAAGTCTTTTTTTTCTCAAAATACTCTTCTAATATCTCTTCCCAATGCTTTTCAACATAATTCATATTAGCTTTTGAGAACTCCTTGGCAGTACTCATTCTATGATGGGATTGACCTTTAATTTTACCAGACACCCAAACTTTGCTTCCTCTCTTAAAGGCATGTTTATAATCTTTGTTAAAGAACTTAGGCATTTGAACTCCTTTTTCTGTAAATTCGTTCAATAGCCCCTTGGTTGATGAGTATTCTACTACCATTGTACTTAAAATCTACACCCTCCTCAAACTCACCATTTTGAAGTTGTTTACGAATTGCATCAGAAGTTAAACCTTTGTCGGTTGCTACAGCAGATACAGGTAACCATTCTATAGTGTTTGACAGTTTAACTTCTAACTCATTTATTTTTTGAAAGAAATCAATAACTCTATCACTATTTTTTTCTATCTCTTCTATCTTTTCCATCAGCATACAAAACAACTCTTTTTCTGTTGGTACAACTATTTGAATTGAAGCTTTTACGATAGTATGTGTGGACTGCTCAATAATATCACTATTTATTGTAGATGGTAACTTTGTCATTATATGCCTCCTTTAGCTAGTGCATACTCATTTTGTTCTTCAAGAGAACTCGCATTAAAACTAATTTTCTTTTTCTTTGGTTCAACTGCCACTCTTTCACCTTTTATATAAACAATGCGATTAGGTGACTTACCCTCCACAATAAGAATACCTTTGCACCAGTCAATAGTAACAGCAGCTAAACTTTTATATTTGCTTTTATACTCTATGAGTTGCTTACGAATTTTTTGATAGAACTCTTTAGGAAACAACATTTGAGATGAAGAATGCAATTTTAATCCAAGATATTCAAATACAGCTATATCTTCAGCAGCTCTTGTTTCATCTCCCTCAAATTTACCTTTTAAGTTATGAACTCTTTGAGCATTTGATACTGCCGTTTGAACTGTGGAGAGTTTGAATTTAGCACAAGGCATACTATTTATATATATTCTAAGGTTGTCGTACTTCTTAGCCATAATCTTGTTATCATTAAACTCTAAGATAGTAGCCTTGCCAGAATAAACATCAATTTTAGGAGAGAGTGATGGTAAAAAATAATTTAGACGGTCACTATGTTTTTTATCTACCATTTTAGAGATAGTTATTTTACGAGATGAGTAATGTTGAAGTAAGCCATCTTTTAAATGACCACTAAGTGCAAAGTGTGTTCTACCAAGAGGAAATATTTCAACCTCATGCTTTGAGTCTCTTTTTGAAAACTTAGAATCTAAATGGGAGTTCCTTATGTTGTGAACCAACTCTATTAACCTTGCTAATTCATCAATGTCATCATAGATTGAGATAACAACATGCATATGAACATCTCCACTCATTTGTAACTCCAATGCCCAATGATAATGCAACCGTCTTTTATAAGCACACTCTCTTTCCTCATCACTTTTAAAGATAGTTGATTTACTAAGTGTTCGCATATGATAAACAAGAGAGTTTGATTGAGTGACAATTCTCTGTACTACTGCATCAAAACTTTTATCTGTATCGGCAACTCTGTATGGTTGTGAAATTGTAAAGGTTAGTATCATCTCTGTTCTATCTCCATGAACTCTCATTAACTCAGATGCTGATTTAGTGTTTTGATGAAGTTTTGCTAACTCTATTTGCATTTGTTTGTACTGATACTTTTCCCAACTATCTCTAGGCTTCTCTAGTTTAGATGATTTTTTATCATAACTCATCTTTTTTTGAAGATTACTCTGCTGTCTCTCTTGCCAAATTTGTTTCTTATGCTTTGCCCACCAATATGGTGCTTGTTGTTTCATACTCATTGTATTTATCCTTTGGTGGAGTTACCACCTGTATCTATTCCTAGTCCTAATAATTCAGACTAAGTGTCCGACCTCCCACCATCTCATAAAAGCAAGATTGTCATGCTTAAATTTTGGCTAGAGTATCCCTATCGCTCATTTTTTATTTGTCATCAAAAGTCCTTCCTGTATCTCCATGTAGCAAAGGGTTTGAAGGCTTTTTTTGACATTGAAAATGCGTCTCTTTTGAGCAACATTTAGCTTTTTGATATTTGGTATATCTACTTAGTCGTTATAGTCTGGTTTATTACTACTTCTTTTAGTGTCCCTGAGAGCATTCGTTTATAGTCCGATAGACAATTAATTTCTTGTTTCTCTAACACAAGATGGTTTTACAGAATCTACACAAGTTGTTGTAGTTATCATTAAGGTTTTTATATTCGTATTTGTCTCTATATTCAGTTCTTCAATGCTGCCGTTGAAATTGGCTAGCTCAGTAGAGAACTCTGATTTAAGACTTAGTTACAGATTCATTAGATACAATGATGATCTATCAAAATTCGTAGCATCTACCGATGCTGCAACTCTCTTTTTTTCACCTCCAAGTAAAATATTTATTTTCATGTTAAGCACCTTTCGATGCACTCTTTTGTGATGTAAGCCAAGCTAATACCTCTTCTTCTTTGTATAAAATTTTTGAGGAATTTGGCACTCGATAGTAAGGTAGACCATTTTTTCGCATCTCTAGTTGAGATGATTGTGCAATAGAAAACCTTTCTTTGAATTGCTTCGTTCCAAAAAATTCCGAGTCTCTTTGAGTAGCCATTGTGCTAGTCCTTTTGAGAGAATTATCCGAAGATTATGAATTATAGGATTATATGGATGTTATGTCATTTCTATGTGTAGGGTGTTTTGTAATTTAGAGGAAAGTTGTTATAAATATTGGATTATAATCTTGTTTTTGTAGGTCTGCAATACCAGATTCGATAAAGTATCTTTCTTCCAGAGGTAGTAAATCTGGGTCAGTCATTTTACCGCAAACAAGCACTATATTGGCAATAGGAATAGGCTTTGCCACATCAGAACCAGCTAGAAGAAAAGAAATATCTTCTTTAGTCTCTTCTGTATATTTGGCAAACTCACCCTTCCATGATTTTTTATTATATGGAGTAATTTTTTTTGTAAGATTATCACTATTTTGTATAATTTTTTTAAAGTAGTAAGCAAATGCTATCTTACCTCTTATACTATAAAGTTCATTATACATTGTAGCAGCTGCAACAATAAGGAACTTCAACATGTTCCTTTGTCGCTTTTTTTGTTTCATATAGCCAAGTCTCAAATATATATAGGTTGATAAGTTGATGAACTCTATCATGTGTCCTATTGCTTGGTCTAGAAACTCTTCAGTATCATCAATTCTTCTGAATGAACCAGATGGAACAGCACTGTCTTCAAACTTGAATTTATTAAACATCTCTTCATTTGATTTATCTGGTTTAGCACCAAGCAGTACAAAAATATTTAACATAGAATCATCAGTAACATTCAATGTATCAGAGTCTATGCTATGAAAGAGTGATGTATAGAGTTTTTTATCATCAAAATCTTGTGCTACATCTCCTACAGACCACTCTTTCCAAGATAATACTTTCTCTATTCTATCATTAAAATCTAATTTTATTTCATTCATAACATCCATTATACCATTTTAGTTTGCTATAATATCTAAGATAAACAGGATAATTCATCATGACCGAACAAAAATTCTTACAAGATTTAGAAAAAAAACTATGGACATCAGCAAATAAACTTCTTCCATCATTAGATGCTGCGGTGTATAAACATGTAGTTTTGGGAATGGTGTTTTTAAAGTATGTATCAGATAGTTTTGAGACAAGACGACAAGAGCTGATAATTGCTTTTAAAGACCCTCAAAATGACTACTACTTAGGTGAAGATAGTGATGATTTTATAGAAGAGGAGTTAGAAAACAGAGACTACTACACAGAAAAAAATGTGTTTTGGGTTCCAGCAGCTGCAAGATGGAACTATATACAAGATAACATCCGTCTCTCTGTTGGCTCACCACTTCCACTAGGTGGTGAGTTTAAAGGAGCTGGTAAACTTCTCGATGATACGATGGAGCTTATAGAAAAAGAGAATCCAAAACTAAAAAGAATCCTAAACAAAAACTATGCACAACTTCAGATAGAACAAAACAAACTAGCAGACTTGTTAGACCTCATAGCTACCATACCTTTTAAACACGATTCACTAAAAGCAAAAGATATACTCGGTCATGTATATGAATACTTTTTAGGTCAGTTCGCAGCAGCAGAGGGCAAAAAAGGCGGTCAGTTCTACACTCCAAAAAGTATAGTAAATCTAATAATTGAGATGCTACAACCATATAAAGGGAGAATCTACGACCCTGCTATGGGTAGTGGTGGTTTTTTTATATCTAGTGAAAAGTTTATAGAAGAGCATAGCGGAAAGATTGGCGATATATCGGTATATGGTCAAGAGTCTAACCCTACTACTTGGCGACTAGCTGCTATGAATATGGCAATCCGTGGGATAGACTTTAACTTTGGAAAAGAACCAGCAGATACATTTACAAAAGACCAACACCCAGACCTAAGAGCTGACTTTGTACTAGCAAATCCACCTTTTAATCAAGATGAGTGGTGGGATGGTAGTTTAGAAGGAGATGCTAGATGGAAATACGGTACACCTCCAAAAGGTAATGCTAACTTTGCTTGGGTGCAACATATGCTACACCACACTAGCCCAAATGGAGTGATTGGTTTAGTTTTAGCAAACGGAAGCCTAAGCTCTACAACAAGTGGTGAAGCACAAATAAGAGAAGCACTCATAAAAGCAGACCTTATAGAAGCTATAGTAGCACTTCCAGCTCAACTCTTTGCAAATACTCAAATCCCAGCTTGTATATGGATACTCAACCGTAACAAACCACAAAAAGGTAAAACTCTATTTGTAGATGCTAGAGAAGTTGGCTATATGCTTGATCGTAAACAAAGAGCATTTAGTGATGAGAATATAAAAGGTATTGCTAAAGTTTTTAATGCTTTTAGAGCAAATGAGGATTACAAAGATATACTAGGTAAGTATAAATCAGCAACTACTGAAGAGATAGCAAAACAAGAGTATATCTTAACCCCAGGGCGATATGTGGGAGTGGCAGAGGAGGAAGATGATGGAGTGCCATTTAAAGAGAAGATGGAAACTTTAACAGCTACATTAAAAGAGCAGTTTGAAGAATCTCACTAGGTAAATCCGATGAAAAATAAAACAAATCTTAACCTCTAAAATCATCAAACTGGAAGAAATCTTGCTTAGACTCCTAAAATAAGGAGTTTATCATCAAATATACAAGAACAAGAGAGCTGTTGGTAGCTCTAAAGAATATACCTGACTATAGAGTGGATACTGGAAAAATAGAGTATCCATTACATGAAGTACTTTTTATGACACTATTTGCACTTATCAAAGGAAATACAACATTTAAAGATATATTTTCTTGGATGACATATAGCGAAAATAGTGAAATACTTAAAGAGATATTTAAAAAAGAAAAAATAAATATACCTTCTAGATCTACATTCCATTCTCTCTTGACTAATACAGACAATAATGCACTTGAGAGAGTTTTTAGAGAGTTCTTTTTTCCTTTTACTACACAAGAAAATGTTGCTATTGATGGTAAATGGCTTAGAGGTAGTGATATCAATGGACAATACACGCAAGAGAGACATAAGGCTATACTCAACATCTTAGACAAAGATATTAAAATTGTATTTGCTCATAAGTTTTTGGATAAAAACAAAAGCAGTGAAATTACAGCACTCAAAGAGGTTCTGAGTGATAATGATATTTTTAGTAATGAGAAACAGATATTTTCTTTTGATGCACTTCTTACTCAATCAGAGATTCTAAATACCATAGATGAGCAAAGCAATAGATACATAGCTAAACTCAAAGATAACCAGAAGCACCTCAAAGAGAAAGCTATAGCGACTATAGAGGAGTTTAATGAACCTACTGATATAGTTGATGATGAAGATAGCTACATGAGTGAACACAATAAAAGAGTATCTCGAAAAGTAGAAGTTTTTCAAAATAAAAGTACCGATTTAGTTATGTATCATCAAA
>Ga0256842_1001443_pt1 | contig 18964 bp, 27 predicted proteins | sample 4559240metaG_FD_185973 | JGI IMG/M metagenome (GOLD analysis project Ga0256842, IMG submission 185973) | Hydrothermal vent microbial communities from Guaymas Basin, Mexico - 4559-240 | ecosystem: Environmental > Aquatic > Marine > Hydrothermal vents | place: Mexico: Guaymas Basin | collected...
GGATTGCGACTATATCCAATCCTGGAGCTCAACTCGCTCCCAGGATTGGATTTCTTCTTCCAACCTCTTCAAATTTTCTTCTTTTTTCTTTTTCCTTTCTACAACCTCTTTAATAAACTCAGATAACTCTAAAACACTCATGTTCTCAATAAATTCAATTACCTCTTCTTTTGTTACCGGCATTTTACCCTCCCGTTTTTTCTTATTAAACCAAGACTTGTCGGTTTTTTCTTAAACCTACATTATCTCTACATTCCAGAAGAATTTCCTAAAATTCCTGCATCTTCTCTCCTCTCCTATTTAGTTAAAATTCAGTTAAAATTTGAAGTAATTTCAAAACAGTTTTTATTAGGTTAAAAAGACCTTTTATATATTCTTGAAATAGACTTTAGAAAATAAATAGTGATTTTAAGAATTTTAGAATTTTTTATCAGGAGTAATAATAAGAATGATTTCAATAATATTAGAAAAAGATTAAGTTTTTATAGATTAAAAATTTTTAGATTATTCAGGCAATATATTGAAGATATTTTACGAATTTAGGCAAATTGTAAAAAGACAAAAAAATAATCCCGCAAGGCTTAATACCTTGCGGGATATAAATTAAAATTTTATTTCGAAATTTTCTTTTTTCTTTTTCTCTATTCTTTCCTGCAACACAACATAACATTTTTTAGTTTTATAAGAATACTTAATCAAATCTAAAGAAATCAAAGTATATTTGTTTTCTTTTAATATTTCCAGCATTTTACCGTTAAGCCAAACAATACTGTAATCATCATCAACATAAATTCCATTTTCGCTTAGCTTTTCTCTTGAAATTTTTTTAAGTGCAGTTCTTAGTTTTGAAACTGTAGTCTTGTTTAGTTCTTTCATTTTACCCCTCCTTTATTTTATAATTTTTTAGTTATATAAAAATTTCTTTTTCTTTTCTAATATGTAAAATTCTTCAATTTCTCCTGTATCCTCGTTAAAATTTTCATCAGATTTAATGTTAAAGAAGTATGACAGAAAACTTAAAATCTCTTCAGAAATTTCTTTCTTTTTTATTTTCCAAAAATTACCTTTTAAAATTTCTCCTACTTTCATTTTACCCCTCCTTTGGTTTTTCTTATTAAACCAAGACTTGTCGGCAAGCCTCCCGCAATTTGAGAATTTAATAGAATTATGGAAGTTAAAATATAGCTGAAGTTAAAAGATAACATTCAGGAAGGCTTGCTAATATCGTCTATCCAATTCTTTCCAGAATACCTAATCTATATAATAATAAATTTTGTTACCCACTCTTTCTGAATGAACACACTTTCTATATAATGAATGTTGAAAGTTATAAGGAGTAAATATAAGTGGGAAATTCGATGTCGTCTCTTTAAATTCTGATCCTTCGACAATATAAGAATCTGCCCCGCATATAGGGCATTCACTCTTGAATACTCTTTTTCCTTCTTTATTTTTAAATTTATCAGTAATATTTTCTATTTTCTTCTTTGCAATTCTTACAGGATAAACTTTATAAAAATTTTCAGAAATAACAAAATGCTTACAATAAGAACAATTTTTGTCTTTACTTTTGACATATTCAATCATTTTGAAAAAAACCTCAGGTTTCAATGTTTCAACAATAAATTTATAACCCTCAAAAGTTTTATTAGTTTCAAATTTGTGCTTAAATTTTCTTTTTAAACTGAATACTTGTCTTTCAATTTCCCTTTCAATATCTGCTTTATTAATAGCTGTGAACTCATATTCTGAAAATGGGTATACCCACTTCCCCTCGAAGTAACTCAGCATTCCCCATTCCGAGTATTCTGAATAAATTTCCTCAATGAAATCACTTGGAATTAAATGACATGTATTTTTTCTTGGACCTATTACAAAATAACTTCTCGGAGCATCTACCGATTTTTCTTCAATTGCTATAACAGGATCTGGTAACTTTGTAGCACTAAAATAATGCTGACCTGCCCTGCTTATTTCAAAAATCATTCTAAATTTTTCGTCTTCATAAAGTATATCTTTCATTTTACCCCTCCTTTGGTTTTTCTTATTAAACCAAGACTTGTCGGCAAGCCTCCCACAACTTAATTAAATTAAGGAGTTAAAATATAGCTGAAGTTAAAAGAAGGCTTGCCGACAGAAAAATGAAAGCGATTTTATTTTTTCATCTTCTTTTCAAGTATATCTATAAATTGTTTGACTCTTACTTTTGTTCTCAAAACATCATTACTCAAAATGATTAGAAAGTTTACTGCTTTCTCATTTTCAATTATCAATAAACTATCTTCAATAGTATTATAAAGTTTTTCCAGATAAGGCAGACTTTCTTTAAATACTTTATATAATTCTTCATACTCTTTCATTTTATTCTCCTTTTTAATCTATTTGTTTCGCATAATATAAATATGTTTTTTCTTCAACTTCATCTAAAACTCTTTCATATTCATCTTCAGTAATTTCTTCTGCCAAGAGCAAGTCTTCCAATTCATCATAAGAAGAAACTTTTATAAACGATCCATCTACCAATTTGACTTTTACTTCATCAAAAATTAGATCTTCATAATAATAAGGATCTTCATAATAAGAATAATTTGAAAAAGAATTGCCATTGTATTTTTCATAATCAGGAAGCTCATATTTTTTATTCCCTAACTCTTCTAACAATTTAGGAATTTTCGAAATAGTATATTCAAGATAAGGAATAACTACAAATTCAGCCTCTCCAGAATGTTCATTGACAAAGCCTGCAGACAAATTAACAGAACAACAATTTGCATATTTCCCTATTATAGCTATATCGGAAAAGGATCCGAATTTCAAATAAAAATATTTTTCTATTGGATGAAGAAAATCTAAATTTTCATCATCAAAATTGTAAAATACAGCCTCTCTATAATTTCTCCTGTCAATTTCTATCATATAAGGAATTTTATCAAGTAAATCTTTGCAAGTTTCTACAAATTCCTTTGCTCCTAAACCTCCCCTTTCTTCATAATCAGTAAATAGGCAATTGATATTTAACTTGTCAAATAATTCAATTAAGACATATACTCCGCATCTATCATCTCCGCCAATTCCTTGAGGAGACCATATATATTTATCATTATGGACAATTTCTATATTTCTATTTCTGCCATACACTGTGTCAATATGAGCTACTAAATACGGGAGTTCAGGAGATTTCAGCCACAACCAGAAATAATTTCCTTTCCTTTTACAATCTTTGCAATTTGATAGAAATTTAATTAAGTCTTTTTCTTTCATTTTTATTATGTCAATTAACATATTTTTATCTATCTTCATAAGCATTCACCTCCTCATTATATTTATTATCCCAATATTCTATAAATCTGCTATGTAAATTTGGAAAATTTTCTTTAATATATTTAGGAAGAAGTTTCTTTAAAAAGAGAATAATATCATCTATATCAGGATAAAGAATATCTTCATCTCTTAATATCTCTTGTATCTTTTCTTCAACGGGTTTCAAATTCACACTTGTATTAAATACAATGAATATATCATTTATTTCAATATATTCTCCATGAGTTCTATAAGTATCAAAACAATCACGACAAACAGCAGTTTCAGTAACAAAAAAATCAGGTAAATGGATTTTATATACAGGATGTAAACTTGATTCAGTAAAAGCTCCTCCACACTTATCACAATATTCATATTCTCCATTATCAAAACAATATCTGCAAATATACTCTTTCACATCTTCAAGATATATAGTATCTCCGTCATCTAAATATAACTCACAACCACAACACCCACAGGAAGTAAATAATTCATGATAACAATATTCACAATAATGCTCTTCTGTTATATCGGAATAGTAAGCATCATCTATATGAATTCTTTCATCACATCTTGCACAATATACATAATTATCACCATCATTTCTGCAATCCTCACAGACAATATCTCCATTATCATCATAATCTAAATGTCTAAAGTGAAATACTCCATTACATTCAGAGCATTCTCCATAACAATACCTTTCATACAATCCAAGTATTTCCTCTTCTGATAATCCTTTTCTATATACAAGAAATGAATAGCTATTCCTATAAAACGGTATATATATATTGGATGCAAGCCTTCTACTTACAACAGCATTTTTCCAATTATAAATTTCCTCTATAGCTTTAGCAATTGGAAGCCTCCAGCAATTGTCTTGAATATTAAATCCATAACTATAAAAGTTAAGCAATAAAACAAATTTAGGAGTATCTACATTTGGAACAAATAACCCCCAACATCTACCTCTTGAAATACTTCCATTTTCATCTTTAAAGATAAACAAGACCAGCCTAAAAAATTCAGAATGATTTTTTATCCAATAATAATTTCCTCTATTACAACCACCCGATCTAAAACAAGATCTATTATCTCCCCAATTGTAATCTTGATATTCATCATCATTAAAAAATTCAGGATGTTTTAGGATAACTTCTAATATTCCGTCTTTAGAATACCAGCTTCTTACATTATTTAATAACTTACTTATTTGATTATTGCCTAATTTGGGATAATTTAATTGAGATACAGCTTGATTAAGAAGTCCTTTTACATAATTTGTGATTGGTTTTCCTTTGTCATAATAAGAAATAAAATCTCTTGGACGAGTTTCATATATTGAAGTCATTTTATCTATGAGTTTTGACATCTGGCTATAAATATTTACTTCTTCTCCTTTGAAGGAATCTTTCATTATATCGAGATACTCTATTGATATATTACGAAGAAAATCTCTTAAATTCCAATCATAAATTAAAAAACTTTTTACTTCTACAATTGCTTTTCTTTCCATTTTACCCCTCCTTTTTATTTGTTTAGAATTTGTTTACTAATTTCTTTTAAAATTAGGAGGAAACTTCCTCCAAGTATGAGAATTTCCAATAGATCATATATTAGTTTTCTCATTTTATCCTTCCTTATAAGACTTCTATTTTTATATTAGCTAATTTTTCTCTTACAATAGGAATTAATTGATTAACTTTTTCCCTTTCTTCTATTGAAGAGACTTTAATCAAAATAACATTATCCTCATTAGAATTTCTAAATCTAATTTTCATTCCTTTAAAAACCTCTTTAAAAATTCCTCTTAAATTAGGTAAGTAAACTATCATACACCCCTCCTCTGGTTTTTTTCTTTTGAAGCCAAGATTTGTCGGTGAGGCTTTAGATAGAAACTTATGAAATTTATAAATTGAGCAAATTGTATATTGACAATATGACTTTTTTGAAAAGTTAAAAAGTAGCTGAAATTTCCGTAAATAAAAAGTAAGTTAAAAGGTAGCGGAAAATAAAATCGCTTTTATTTTGGATCTATGTAATCTTTTAGGCAAGCCCAATTTTTACCGAATTTTCCATCACTCTCTACAGGATAACCAACTTTTATTTTAAAATGTTTTCTTATATATTCTACAGCTCTTTCTTCCATACATTCTTTTAATAAAGCCATATATTTATCAAAAACATCTTCTCTACACATAAAGAAAATACTGTCGTGAATAAACCAGAGGACTTGGACACTCTTTTTATTCTTAACTTCTTTCCAAAATAAATACATTGCAATAAGAGCTAAATCAGATGAGAAACTTTGAACAGGAAAGTTAACAGCTTGCCTTTCTGCTCTACTAACCAAAGCATAATCATCACTATCTATATAAGGTAGCCTTCTTACTCTTCCAAGAGGACTTCTTATCTGCTTAAACTTTCTTACAATAGCTATACATCTTCTATGATATAAAGGCAGTGCTGGATAAGCTTCAAAGAATTTACTTCTAAATTTTTCAGCCTCTTCAAGAGTAAAATTTATTCCGTATTCAGAATAAGCATATTGTTGAAATCCTTTAGCTGATTGTCCATAAATAAATCCAAAATTAACTGGCTTTGCCATTTGTCTTTCTTCTTTAGTTACTTCATTTATATCCTTATCTAAAACAAGACTTGCTGTAAGTCTGTGAATATCAACTTTCTTTTTTAAAGCATTTAAAATATTTTTCTCTCCAGCAAGCCAAGCAACTATTCTTATTTCTGATTGAGATAAATCTCTTGTCCCTATAAGCCAACCATCTGGAGCTTCATACAATTCTTTTAATTTCTCTATATAAGGCATACTTCTGGGAACTTGCTGGATATTTGGATTATAGCAGGCTGTCCTTCCTGTTTTTGTGGTAATAGAAAAATGAGGGTATATTCTATCATCATCTTTCATATTCTTCTGTATTCCTTTGAGGAAAGTATTATAAAGCTTTCCTATTTTCTTCCAAGTGAGGTATTTATCCACCCATTTTTTATTACTAAATTGAACAAGGTGATCTTCAGCAGTAGAAGGTTTTCCTGTATCTGTTTTCATTGTAGGTTTTAATCTGAGACCATACCTACTTGCAAATAAGTAATCTATTACTAAGTCAGGTCTTGAAAGCCTTAATCCTTTATCTCTATGCTTTTCAAGTATCTTTGCAGGAATTTCACTAATTAGCTCCATTTCCAATTCAAGACATTTCTTTTCAACAAAAGCCAAATTCTCTTCAAGTTTTTCTCTATTTATTTTAAAACCTTTCATTCCTGTATCAGCAAGCATTTCCTCTACAGGCAAAGTGAATTTTTTCCAATAGTTAAACAACTTTTCATCTTTTTTAATTTCCTTATAGAGATTAATAAAAGCCTGAGCTGTAGATTCTGTATCCAAACAGTTATAAGTTACAAGTAAATCTTTTTCTAAAAGCCATACTTTCTTCTTAACTTGCTTTGAAATTTCTTTTATCTTTCTTTTATCTGTAAAAACTTCAGCTATATTCTCCAAATTGATATGAAGATTATCATTTATTAAATTTGCTAAATGAAAAATATCAATTTTTATATTTCTACTTAAATCAAATCCATGCTTTTTCATTATTCTTTCATCAGCAGGACGGCTCGCAAAAACTAAAATTTTATTTTTAAATAAAAGTCTCAATTTATCTTTTAATACTGAATTTAGTCTATTAGGAAATACATATTGAGTAGTCTTGCCATCAGACATAGAAAAGATAATGAGATTCTCCTTTTCATCCCACTCACAATCTATAGCTAAAAACTTTCCTTTAAAAATGCTATTGTTACCTGTATATTCTTTATAAGAAATCTTTTCTTCTTCTTTCTTAAAGATATAATCATGCAAGAATTGCCAATCCTTTTGCCATATTACCCAATATGGATTTTTATCGCTAACCCCTCCTCTTCTTAAAATAAAAGAAGGATGATAAGTAGCAAATACTTTACAGTTAAATTCTTTATTATCTAATAAAAGACCTCTGTTTCTTGATATAGTCATAGATTTATTAAAAACTTGCATTAAGGCAATTTCACCAAGACATATTATCAGTTTAGGCTTTATCTTTTTTATATCTTCAACAAAAAATTTTCTACAAGGCTTGATAGCTTGTTTTAATATACTTTTTTTCTCTTTTAATCTTTTATCTATCTCACACCTACAGGCATTTATTATAGCTACTTCTCCTCTTTTCCTTTTTAGATAAGTATATATCATCTGATTAAGTAGTTTACCGCTTTCACCAACAAATACTTTACCTTGAATTTTCTCGTGATAACCTGGAGACTCTCCAACTATAAGAATATCACAAGGAAATACTTCTCCCTTTACCATTATTCCTTTTAACATACATGTTTCACAAGGCATACTAACCTCCTTTTTATTTATCTAATCTAAAACACAGAGACCTGACAGAACAGTTTCTTGCAAGAGAAGAATTAACACTTGAGCAAACTCTTTCAGGAAGCTCTCCTGTTTTTAAAAACTTCTTTATTCTATTTACAAGATTTTCAAAGATTTTCCTATATCTATCTTCAAGAGCCACTTTAAAAACTTTTATAATAGGCTCAGCCTCTTGCTTTGGAACATAAGTAATAAATCCATAATCAGCAAATCCTTTTAAATATTTTTTAGAAAACCATAAATAAAAAGAAATCTGTAATATATGAGTTGGAATAGGTGCTTCAAGTAAAACATAATCTTCCTTTTTTATGCTTTTACATTCAATAATATATCTCAATCCTTTACTGTCTTTCACTATAATATCAGGACTTCCTGTTATAAAAATATCTTTCAATTTCAAAATAAAAGGAGGAGGCTTTATTCCTTCAAGATTTTCTCTTACAATATCTTCTATCTTATCCCCTATCTTAAAAGTCAAATAAGTTCTATCTCTAATAAAGAAAGATTTTTGATATTTTATTCCTTTTTTATAGAGAATAAGAAATTCTCTTAAACAAAGGTCTTTTATATCTGTCGCATGTATTTCAAATCTATTAAATCTCCTATTACTTCTATAGTTATTCTTCAGGTTCTTCAGGAATAGATCCCTCAAGTAAGTCGTTGATAACATCATCACTCTCCCTTCTTTTTTCATAATGATAAGTTTTTATCACTTTGGCGAGGCTATCATACGCTTCCAGAATGCCTCTCAACATTCTTACCTTTAATCCATAATCAGAAACATCTATCATCATTTCTATATTATCTAACATTTCTCTCATAGCCTCAATTAAAGAAAGTAAATGATTTTTTGAAATGACTATTTTTTTCTTTTTTAGCTTACTACTATCAAAAGTTTTAGCTCCAAAAACATAGCTCTCCGCAATGAAAGTTACTAACTTATTAAGTTTCTCTAAATCTAAAGCCATTCCCACAACCTCATCATATCTGGAGTTATTATAACTAAAGGAATATGTTCAATAAACTTTCTGGCTTTTATTATTCTCTCAGGAGTTCCTTTTACTTCTATAAAGATTTTTTGCTCTATTAAATAGAAGTCAGGAACATAAAAGGTTTGCTTGTCATCTTCATGGAGAATTAATAGATAAGGCTCATATTCTACATAAAAATATGGGAAAAGCTTTTCATAAACAATTTTTTCTAAATCACTCTTAAAACCATTTCTTTCATTATTCTCAACAAATTCTACTTTCTCTCTATTTGTCTCACTCCTATAAATATTCAAATAATCCACCAAACAATCTTCAGAACATACAGGAATACAAAAATCCCTTATGTTTTTACCTCTATAATAAGAGAAAATGCTTTCTGGAATTTCATTTCCACAGAGAAGGCAATTCATAAAACCTCCTTATTAATTCTTTTGTTATTTTTTCTCTAAATTCATAATTTTCTTTTAATTTCTTTTTTATTTCTGCTTGAGTTGAATATTCTTCTTCAAATAAGATATACTTATTCTTTTCCTTTACAAGAAGATTAAACTTTTTCAAAAAGTCTATCATTACAGGTTCATCTATTACATCTCCCTGTCTATACATATTAGTATTTACTAAAGACATAACATACTTACCAGCCATCTTTGGAATACCGCCCACTTTATTCTTTTCTATAGTAAAAGAAAATTCAGCTTTTATAGGTATTCCATCTTTAGTATCTACTCCTGATTGATAAAATCTAACCTCTAATGAAACTAAAGCTTCTTGGAATTTTCCTCCCGGTTTAGTTACTCCTGAAGCATAAGCATTTCTACCTATAGATTTTCTTACCTGATTTATAAGAATTATAGTTATAGAGTTTCCTTCTCTATTATGCCGAGCCACTTTAGGTAAAATTTTTCTTAAAAATTTATTAACTGTTCTTGCTATTAGTCCCATAAATTCCTGATCTGCATCACTTTCAACTTCGCTTGCAGGTATCATTGTGGCTAAACTATCAATTACATATAAGCCTATTTCAGGATTTTCTAATAATTCCTGCATAACTGCAATACCTTCTTCTGCATAAGCAGGCTTTACTACAAATAAATTCTCAACATCTCCACAGATTTTTTCTGCCCATCGCGGATCAAAAGCATCTTCAAAGTCAACATAACAAGCTTGCTTTTCAGGATACTTCCTCAAAAAGGATTTTATCAATCTTAATGAAAAAGTAGATTTTCCTGTGGATTTATCTCCATAAAAGAGGGAGAACCTCCCTTCTGGAATACCTCCTTTCGTCAATAAATCAAATGTAAAAACTCCAGAAGGGAGTTTCTCAATTCCTTTTAATTCTTTAAATTTCATTAGTTTTATACCGCTTTCCTTATTGCCTTTACTACTCATCTATTAACTCCTCCACAAAAAAGTTTTCTTTATTTTCTTTTTTATGCTTTTTCTCAGCCTTTTTTATTTCAGTATCTAATAATTTTTCTACTTTCTTTGAAACCTTTTCATAAATAGAATTAAGTTTATCTGGAGAATATATAGGAACAGAAAGTCCTACGCTTACTCTTATACTTTCATAATTTCCTATATTTATAGTTTTACCTGCTGTTAAACTTAATACAATAGGCTGTTTAACTTTTATTTCTGACATCTTCTACCTCCTTAAAATGCATTAATTTTTCTTCAATATATAAAGACATTAATTTAGCATCATTACATTTTATTCTAACAGGATCTTTCTTATCTGTATTTTTATCTTTTATATAATAAAAACCATCCTTCCTTTTATAAATTAAAACTGTAATTTTTTTATATTCTTTTCCTAAAAGTCCATAAATTCTTCTGTAATAAACAGCTTCAAAAGTTTTTCCTTTTTCTAAATCTTCTATTACTTTTGAAATTTGAACTCCTCTATTCACTAATCTTCCTCCTTTCCACTTTCAAGTCTATACAACCAATCCATTGTAATATTCCATATTTTCCTTCCAATATGTCCTGCAATTCTATCTATTCCAAAACCTAATTCTCTCATAAGAATATCATTAGCTTTTTCAACCTCTTCTTTTGTTAAAGGTAAAAATAATTCTTCTGGATAAGGATTAAAACTTTTAAACTTTTTTATTTTATCTAAAGATAAACCCATAAATCCCTCCTAATTTTATTTTCTTACCCTTGGAAATGTTATTCCTAACTGATTTTGATATACTCCTTTCCTATCTTCATAAGTAACTTCTGGTCTTTCTCCTCTGAAAAATACAAGCTGAGCTATTCCCTCATTGGGATAAACAGCAATCTGATGAGTTGTAGGATTAGCTATCTCAATAGTAAGATAGCCTCTCCAACAGTTTCCACTCCAAACAGGTCTCCCATTTCTTCTTACAAAAATAACATGGTTATCTTTTGCTGTTAAATCATAAACAAATCCTTTATAATACATGGTAAACATCTGCCAAGGTTTCAATTTATGCTGAGTATTATTGGTTTTTCTTATCTTATATGCTATAAATTCTTTTCCATCTTTAGTTCTCTGCTTTGTTTTTCTTACAATTGATGCAAAACCCATCTTAAAGATAAGCTCCTGAACATCATCAGCTAACATTTTTGATGATGTCGTATAGGTTTCTGTTGTAAGAGTTCCATCAGAATTTAAAAGACCATACCATATATGCTGAAGATATTCTGGAGGTAATAACAAAAACTCTCTTGGAATATATTTATCTTTTGCATGTCCCAATGGATTAACTACATGGAAAATATCTTTACAATAAAAAGAAAAACCGTATTCTGTTTCTTGTAATTTAAAATTAAAAAGATAACTTAACTTTGTAAGAATTTCTCTAAATACTTCTCTTTTTCTTTCCTTTGAAACAACGGCAAGTTTTATCAAATATCCTCCTTTATTTACATAAGAAGACCCATCGCCTAAATATGCTCCAAGAAATTTCAAAAACCATTCATCCTTTTTCCAAGAAACTGTAATATGATCTGTTCTTCCTTTCCAGTTTACTTGTCTTGTTAGGTAAAAATCCCACCAACCGAGCATTTTTTCTGCTTCTAAGGTTTCCCACCTTAAACCAATTCTTTTTCCATTCCTATGAAAATGTCTTCCAACAAACATCTTATGCTCTGGCGTAACAAGGAGATTTATTTCTCTATGATTAAATCCAATCATTTTCCCAAAGTAGGGATATTTTTGTATTCTTTCTATTGGTTTATACTCTGCTTCAAAATCCTTATTCAGAGTTAGAACCAACTCATCTCCTTCTAATTCATAAAAATACTTCCATCCTTTATTAGTAAGAACTTCTGTATCTTCAGAGTAACAAGGCTCTAAAGGAGAAATATTAACAATCAATCCACACCTTGCATAAGTAGATTTATTAACACAAATTACAAAAACATCTTCAGGTATTTTAAAAAATTCTACAGACCTTCCTAAAACATATTGCCCTGATTTTATTATCAAAGGCTTATTAGCTTTAACTACTCTAACAACATTTCTTGAATTAAATCTCTTTGGATCAATAAGAAGTCTTTTAGTAGGTATTGTCTTGAAAATATAAAATTCATTATGAAGCCTTATATCATATCCAAAAGAAGATAATCCATAAGAAATTACTCCCTCTCCAACTGTTTTATCTACAAAAGGATTTATCATACCATACTTTTCAGCCAATTCTTTTATCTGTTTGTCATTTAAAATCATAACTCCCTCCTTATTTTTATTTGCTTATTTCTAATTTGCTGTCATAATCACAATGAGGACATCTTAATTCAATTACTATCTCATCTTCATCTTCAGATAAGACATCTATTTTAACTTCCTTCAAAGGAAATTCATAATAACAAATAGGACAGGTAAATGTAAAATCTAAATTTTCCATTTTTCACCTCCTAACTTTGATATTATTTTATAAACTCCTGCCTTATTTACTAATAAATCCTTTACTTCAGCACCCATACCTTTATAAGTATTATTTCTTTTACGAAAAAACTTCAACATAACTTGACATGAACAATCTACAATGTCAATAATAACAGGCCTTCTGTTTTTAGGTCTTAAAGCTCTTCCAAGAGCTTGCCTTATATCTGCTCTTGGAGTAGCAAAAATAATATAATCAAGCTCTGGTATATCTACCCCTTCTCCTCCAGATCCATAAGTAGCCAATATAATTCTTCTTCCCAGAACTTTTTTATTTCCTGTAAGATAACCAATATCATCTTTCCTTATTCCTAATTTGATAAGATAAGTTTTTACAGCCTGCAAAAGTTTCAATCTGTCCGCCAAAATCATTACATATCTTCCTTTGTCATATCCATACTTTGCATAAGAAGCAATAAGAAGATTTCTCTCTTTTACCTGAGAAATTTTCTTATAATAAAGAGGTAAAATAAAATCTCCTCTTTTATAACATTTATCTCCAGAACATTCATAATCATTATAATAAATTGCATAAACAATTGGAATTAGTTTTCCAGAAATAGAAGTATTTAACTTAATTACTTTTCCTATATGATATTCTATTAAAGTATGCATATAATCTTTCCTTTTAGGAGTAGCTGATAGACCTAACCTATATTTATCCCAGAACCAACCTGCCACTACATTAAACTTATCTGTAGGAACTCTATGAACTTCATCATAAATAGTAAAACCAAACTTATCTATTAGAGCCTCTCTATTTATTCTCTTACCCATTGCCAAAGTTTTCAACATTCCTACTACTATAGGAGTAGAAATATCACAATAAGAACCTCTTATTGTAGTAGGATAAAATCCACAGAATTTTTTAATTCTTTGTATCCATTGTTTGAATAAAGCATCTGTAGGCACAATAACAAGGGTTTTCAAACCTATCTTGTGAGCAAGATACAAAGCCATTACTGTCTTTCCAAGCCCTGTCTCTGCACAAATAATACCATTCCCACCTTGCTTCATAAAAACATTTACATATTCTTTCTGATAATCTCTTAACTCTCCATAAAAAGGAATTTCTACTTTTTCCCAATTAGCCTCTTTTACTTTTTTATATGCCTCAAACATAGCACGAGGTATGAGAAGACCCCCTTCAGCCTCCTCATACCCTACTATTGTTTTATTAACATCAAAACCCAATCCTGACATATTAACTTTAAAAAACAAGGCTTCTTTTATTTTCTCTAACTCTTTTTTAGAACCCACTACAAGAGCTTTATTTGTTACATCTACAATTTTCATTATTTTTTACCTCTCTTTTTAGATTTTTTACTTTTTTTAGACTTTTTAGATTTTTTCTTATTTTCTACTTTTTTCTCTTCTTCTTCCTCTATATCATCTAACTCTTTCTCCAACTTACTTTCAATATCTTCTTCATCTTCCTCTACTACATTATCAAGCTCTTCTTCTAAATCACTTTCCTCCTCTTCTTCCTCCTCTTCTTCAATTTCCTCTTCCTCAACTTCCTCTTCTTCATCTTCATTAATAGCTTCTTCTTCTAAAATTTCCTCTTCCTCTTCAATTTTTTCTTCCATTTCCTCTTCTAACTCAGGTAAATCTTCATCTTCAGGTAAAGGACTATCTCCCACTATATCTACAACATATCCAAGAGCTTCAAGTTCTTCTTTTGTAGGAGGAGCAAGAACTTTTTCATAATCAAAAGGAACTGCATATTCTTTACCAAGTTTAGCTGTATTATATCTCTTCAGTCTTCCAGAAGGATCTCTATCTATATCAATAATTATTCCACAAGCAGGATCAGTATCAGAATATCTTTTGAGAGTTACCTTTAAGCCTTTCAAGCTTCCAAATTTCTCTTTATAATCAAAAATTTGTTTAGCAAGAGTTCTCCTCGCAGGTAAAAGCATTTTGGTATATTTAACAACTGTTCCATCTTTCTTTGTATATTTCCTCAAGTCAAGAATTGTAAAGAAGGTTACTCCAAGAGGCCTCTTACCTTCCTTCATACAGATAGGACAAGGAGAAATACCAGAAGAACAAGTTAATTCAACAAATCTATTTCCAATCTTTACTACATGAACTTCACACCAGAAAGCCTCATCATCAATAAAAATTACATCAGCCTCTTCTCCAGCTTTTAACCTAAAACGAGGAACATTTTTTTCCTTCAACATCTGAGACACTTTCTCAGCCTTCTCCAATGCTTTCTTTGCTTCATTACCCTGTTTATACCAACTCATAACACACCTCCTCTATTTTGTTTTTATTTTTCTCATTATAAATGAACCGTCTTTTCTCGGATAAAAAGCAAAGCCTTCATAATAAACAGGCTCTTTTGTATAATTATGGTAGATATTATTCAATACACTATAACAATCTTCACTACTTATATTTATTTCGTTTATCAAGTCTACTATAACACAACATAAAATAATATTAAACAGTAAGGAGATTAAAAAAATTATACTTAATAAAAATCTCATATAACCCTCCTTATACTTTTTATTGCTTTTTCTAAAAGACCTTTCTCATACAATTCAGCAGGATCTTTACATCCAAAATAATTTCTTACTTCATAAAGAGGGACTATTCCACCAGCATACATTATAAACTTTGATTTCATTTCTTTTCCGACAACATCATTATCAAAAAATAAAATCAATTTTATTTTCGGAATGGATATGATTTTTTCAATTTGCTTTTTTGTAGGAGATCCAAGAGAAGCCCAAGCTGTTATAAAGTTTGAAGTAAATATAGCATCTCTTTCCCCTTCTACTAAAACAAGCCATTTTCTTGGCTTAAACCAATCCCCATACCAACCACCAACTCTCTTTTTTTTACTTTCCACAAGATAATAATGGTAGCCATCTGAAACCCTTCTCGCTTTTATAGAATGAAGCTTTCCATCATGATAAATAGGAAATAAAACTATATCTAAATCTTTATTATGTCTTATATTCCATTTCTTACTCTCTTTCAAAGATAAGCTAAAAACATTTTCAGCATAAGGATAATTAGATAAAAAGTCTTCATTTATATAATGGAGAGTTTCACCAAAAGAAAACTCATCTTCCTCATCAGCATACATCTCAATAAATTCCTCAAGAGCATAATTATAAAAATGAGTATATTTCGCAAGAGCTTTTGGTAGAGTATAAATAGAGCCTTTTATTCCACAAGTGAAACAGTTAAAACCATTTTTTGTAGATATTCCAAAACTAAATTTTTTATCATCTCCATCAGGATGAGTATAAGGAGCAAAAGGACAGCTTGTCATAACCCACCCTGTAGATACTTCTCTATAATCCTTTTGACCTAAATATTTAGTTATCATTTCTATTATCCTCTTCATCCTCATTTACATACTCCAACAACATATTTTCTAATTCTACATCATTAACATCTTCAAAACTTATATCCTCTCCTATTTCTTCAAAATTCATATTTTGCCAATCCCAATTAACCTTGATTTTTATTTTATCTCTTCCTTCTCTATTACATAAAATAACAAACTCTTTTTCATTAGAATTATCAGAATTAACTATACCTATAACTGCTGAAGCAGACTGAGCTATAGCATCAGTAAAAGCTATATGCTCTACTTCAACATCTTTACTCTTTACAGCTTGTCTATTCAATTGATAAGTCGCTACAAAAGCAGTATTTGTCTTTAAAGCCATAAGTCTTAATTCTCTTACTATATGCGTAGCCTTCTCCCATTCACTTCTAAAACTACCAGCATTTAATAAGTAAGCTCCATCAATAAAAACAATCTCTGGAGAATAAAAAGAAATCAAAGAATAAATATCTGATATATCTTTTAAAGAAGCTCCATTTACCAAATATATATTCAAATTCAACTCTTTTATTTTCTTATCCAAAAAAGAAGGTATTATTCTATTCTGTGAAACAAAATTAGGAGTTTTTAATTCCAAAGCTAAAAGTCTCTTTTGTATTGATTGTAAAGGCATTTCCATAGATATAAACATACAAGTATGCTCTTTAGCAAGCTTTCTTAAACTATTCAACATATACATTGTTTTTCCTGTCTTCATCCTCGCCACATATACAAATAAATCTCCAGATATAAAACCTCCTGTATTAAAATCCAGCGAAGGATACCCAGAAGGATAACCCAACAACCCGCATATTTTATTTTTTCTTAAAGCATCTACAGTCTTTAAAGCAAAAGAAGTAAATTCATCAGGAGTTATCATATAAGAAAGAGACTGCATAGCTGTTAATTCTGTTATTTCTTTCTCTATCCACATTAAATACTTTTCTATTTTCTCTTCTGGAATTTCTTCAGCCTTTATCTTACTTATTAACCTATTACAATATCTTTTTTTCAATCTATCAAAGAAATACTCTAATGGATGATCTTCATAACCAGCGGGAAGAGAAGAAGGCGGAGGGGGCAACTTACCATAATCTTTTATATACTTCTTAATTTTTTTATATTCCTTCTTCTCTTCCCCTAATAAAAACCACTTTGGAGGAACTCTTAATAAGAAATCCGCATTCCCTGTTTTTAATATTTTATACAAAAAATATAAACCTATCATTATTACTTCTTTCTCCCAGAATACCTATGAGGCTTATGGACTACTTTCTTTTTAGCCTCACTTCTCTTAAGAACTTCCTCTCTCAATTTCAAAATAACTTCATTATCAGTTGAATGATTCATAAGAAAATCCGCACAGATATATGTTAAAGCTATATTCTCATTATCAGTTTGAGCAAAATCTAAAGCTAACTTCAAAGCCTCATTAACTATATCAGCTTGCTCATTTAACAATGAGAATTTCATCTTTACAGTTTTAGCCACAATTTCTTTATCAGCATAAAGAGTTTTTTGCTCTCTAACAAAGTCAGCTACTTCTCTTGAAGAACTTTCTTTAGCTCTCTCAATAAGAGCATTTATATCTTCTATATCTACATCCATTAATATAAGAGAAGCTATCTCTTTGAATTTCGTCCAACCTAAATCTCCAATTTGTTCCTTTGAAAGGTCATATTTTTCAATAGCCTCTCCCATTTTTACTCTATACATAAACATGGTGTAGGATAATCCATAAGGCTCAAGCTCATTTAAAGCATAGTCTTTAGCAGAAGCATATCCCAAAGACTCCCATTCTTTATTTTTGTAAATATTGTAAGAACAAACAGCTATATCATACCATAAATTATTTTCTTTCTTCAGAAGATCTTTCAATAAAGAAGTATAGTTATTATATTTTTTCTTATCCTTATTTTTACCTGCCATGTCTTACACCTCCTACTATTTGTATGTTTGAATACATCTCTTTTTTATCTCTTTTATCTATAATCTTTGCTTTTAATACATCACATATTCTATCTAAATCTATTAAACAAATACTTCCTTGATAGCCTTGAGCATCAAGCTCAATAGATAAATCTTTTTTACGAATTTTAATTTCTACTATAGGCATAATCTCCCTCCTTTAAACTATTATTGATATATGAGTGTTTCTATCAACCATTTGAGGATTAAAACCTCTTCTTTTAAGAACATTCTTTATATAATTAGATACAAAAGTAAGAACTTCTTTTTGATACATGTCATCATAAAGAAGTTTGTCTTCAGTCTCTCCATGCACTATTCCAAATCTTTTACCTTCTAATTCAATAACTAAATCAGCTACATAATTTCTTGTAGCAAAACCCCCTATTTTCATTTGTTTATATAGCTTACCTCCTAACTCCTCTACAGTCTGCCTTACTATATCATCATCAAATTCTGTAATTTCTACTCTCCTTAATTGGCTCATACTTACCTCCTTATTATTTTTTATCAGTATATAAATCTTTTATTTTATCTCTTAATGCATCATATATTCTTTCAACCATAGGTAATACTTCTCTTAAATCATATTTTAATTCTTTTTCATCTTTCTTTGCATAAATCATTAGAAAACGATTAAGAACCCTGCAAGTATTAATTAATAAAGAATAAGTAGATTTAGTATCACGACTACAAGGTATGTGTAACTTTCCATATTCACATTTGCAACAAATTGTATTGTCTATATCCAATGGACATTCATCCTTACACTCTTTTGGAGAATTAATACAAAAAGGACAAGCATTAGCACTAATCAAAGACATAGTAATAAAATCTATTAAAGCCCAGCCTATAGCTGTTTTAACTTCTAAAAACTTCCATTCATTATCAAAAGGTGTGTTTTTTAAGCGATTTATACTATTATCTATTGTATTTTTAAATCCTTGCAACCTTTCTATAAGATTATCTCTTGCTTTTTGAATATGTTCCTTCATTTTATTCATCCTCCT
>Ga0256842_1001444_pt1 | contig 18947 bp, 13 predicted proteins | sample 4559240metaG_FD_185973 | JGI IMG/M metagenome (GOLD analysis project Ga0256842, IMG submission 185973) | Hydrothermal vent microbial communities from Guaymas Basin, Mexico - 4559-240 | ecosystem: Environmental > Aquatic > Marine > Hydrothermal vents | place: Mexico: Guaymas Basin | collected...
AAAGATTTTGATATAGAAATTGTAGAGATGCACCACAGACATAAAAAAGATGCTCCAAGCGGCACGGCACTGACACTGGCTGAATCAGCAGCTACAGCAAGAGATTTGGATTTGAACAACGTCCGTGTGAGTGGTAGAGACGGTAATATCGGTGAACGCACTAAAGATGAAATAGCTGTTATGGCTCTTCGCGGTGGTGATATTGTCGGACGCCATACCGTAGGCTTCTATAATGATGGCGAATTTATAGAACTCAACCATACCGCAACATCACGAAATACTTTTTCAAAAGGTGCTTTACGTGCAGGAAAATGGCTTGCCGACAAAGAACCCGGTCTTTACAGTATCAGTGACTGCTTAGAACTCTAATAAGTACCTATTCAAAGTTCTAAAGCAGTTTTAGCAAGTTTGGCCCAAGAAGATTTTGGGTCGGCTTCTATTGCCTCTTTATAAGCTTTTCTTGCTTCATCATCTCTCCACAGCTTAGCAAGAACACTTGCGAGTAAATACTTTTGTCTTGCACGTAATGCTTTATCTAGCTTAATTGTATCTAATGATTTAATTACCTTTAAAGCCTTGTTATACTCTTTTCTATCCATATATGCCTGATAAAGCATAAACTCGATGTATGGGCTTTGTGCATGTGAATTTGACTTTTCTTGTATCTGCATTACCTTTGTCGCATACTTAATAATCATATTGTCATCATGGCGCTCACTACCGAGTGTTACCATAGAAACATACCTATCTATATCTTTGTAATCAAGCCCAAAAATTTCTTCAATTTTGGCCATAACATCAATCATCTTATCTTTTTTTTCTAATCGCTCATAAGTATCAAAAAGATATCTGTAAACCTCTTTATATTTTGAATGCTTATCATCTTCTATCAATGTTATCAAATCATTTGCCGCATCTATTACATCACTATAATTACCAGTTGCAAAATCGACTTTTATATATCGATACAACCATTTTTTTCGCTCATTTAAATTTTTTGATTTTAAATTTTTAACAGCTATGCTTTTAGAAAGTTGAAAGTCTCCGCCTTTCATAGCACACTCATAGATGCCGTCATCCCATTTGTCAGAAAGAGTAATGTTATATTCATTGGATATTACAAGGACCTCTTTACAATTTTTTTCACGTAAAGATTCTTCCATCGCTCCTATGGCCGCATCTTCTATAATCCTTTTTACGTCCTTATACTCTGACGTATCTAAAGACTCAAGCGCATCTTTTAAATCCAATACCTCACTATATTTACCATTTTTCAACAAGAGCTTTGCTTTTTCATAAAGTGCGCGTCTGCCTATACTGTCATCTTGATACTCTTGTATCAGTTTGTCAAATTCTGCTAATTTTGCACTAGCATTCAAATCTGACACTTCAAAGAACAAAGCATCCTTAGCTATTTGCACAGCATCAACATAATCTCCATCAGGAAATTTTTTCAGGTATTCATTCAATGCCGCCAAGGCTTTCGTTTTATCTTTTGTTTTTGCCAGCCATAAAGCCTTGTCTTTGAGCATTTCTTCATATTCATCATATGTCGGATCTATATCTTTCAAAATAGCATCAGCTATAGCCGCTGCTGTTGTATAATTACCTTGATTTGCAAACTCTTTCATCATATTTAGGGATGCTTTAAAATCTTGCATAAAATAACTCGGTTTAGCCTGAACAATTTTCATAGCAAATTGAGACGCTTCTTTTGGTTTGAATGAAAGATATAAAGCAGTAAGATGGTATGCCGCATTGGCTGCCACTTCAAGGTCTTTTGTTGTATACAATGCTTTTTTATAATATTTTACAGCTTTTGTAATGCCTCCGGATTCCTCAAACATTTCGCCCTTATATATATACCCGTATTGTGCAAATTTCGTATCTGGATGCTCTGTAAAAAGACGATCAAAAAAGTAATCGGCATCTGAATTTTGCCCAAGTTGTGCATATGCTTTTGCCATCAAAGAAAGAACTTCTGCTACATTTTCATCTGATGAGTGTTCTCGCAAGAATTCTTTTGAATAGCTGACAACATTATCCCAATCCTTAAGTTTTGCATATACTTTTATTTTATAGTATAAAAGTTCTGCTTTAAACAGAGTATCTGGATAAGCCTGCAATACATCATTAATAGTTTCAAGACATAACTCATACTCTTTGTCTTTATAATATTTTTTTACTTTCAGATACTCTTTAACATCTTCTATCTTTTTTATATGAACCGGATTTCCTTTTATATCAAGACTTCCCACATACGGTAGTTTGTCTTTGTCTAAATAAAAAGGAAAGTTCAGTGCAAGTTGCGATACTTCTTCTTCTTTAAATAAAGGAAATTTCTTTTTATACCCTAATATACTCCAATGATTCGAGCTGTTTACATCTGCATCAAAAATTTCATTGTCTTTTGTCAAATCAAATATTTCAGGAATTAATTTTATTTTATAAAAAGGTTTAATGACAACAATAAATTTATCTTCATTGACAATTGTATCCACTTTAAAAAAATCATTTTGAATATGTTTGAGACTTCTGGATGGTCTTTTTGAAAATGTGCATATAATCTCTTTGACTACATTAAAATCATTTTTTATTTCTTTACATGTAAAAGGGGAGGTGTCTCTTATATCAAGAGTTGCATACTTTATAAAGTTGTCTTTTGCACTGTCAATCGAAATTTCAAGTGCAAAAATATTTGTAAGAACAAAGGGCAAGAGTATCCATTTTAACAAATTCTCTCTCCTTTGATTAAGATTGTAAACTATTAATATCCACTGTTATATACAAATGCCGTAATAAACTCTAAAAGCGGGTTTATTGCAACAAAAGCAAATATAGTTCCTACTGCGGCTATACCGATAATTGTTTTAAGAGCCAATGTAGCATTTGCAACATACATATGCCCATCATTACCCATTACAGGTTCTTTCATAAACATATATACAATAAGTTTCAAGTAATAATAACCCGCTATCACAGAATTAAGTGCCATTATAAGTGCCAGTATCGTATATCCACTTGTAACTGCTGAACTTATCAGATAAATTTTACCCCAAAAGAGTGCAAATGGAGGAATACCTGCTAAACTGAGCATAAATAGACCCATAATTATTGCCGGTACCGGTGCAGTTTTTATCATCCCTGCAAACTTATCATAAGAGTGGTCTGACATTTGATGCTCAGGTAGACTTTTTTGACGTGATATCCACAGCATTGAGAATGAACCAAGATTCGTGAATGTAAACAGTACCCAGTATAAGAAAAGAGCGCTATTTGCCTGTGTTGTACCAATCAAAATCGCTGCCATAACAAAACCGGCATGTGAGATTGATGAATATGCAAGCATACGTTTTACATCAGTTTGTACCAATGCCCACATATTGGCCATCGTCATTGTAATAATTACAAATCCATATAAAACGATGTCAAGCCACACAATGCCACTATGAACTAAAAATTCAAAGAATCTCATCGCTACGACAAAAGCAGCTATTTTTGGCACGATTGACATATATCCTGCCATTGATGCAGAGGAACCCTCATAAACATCAGGGGCCCATGTATGAAACGGAATAAGCGAAAGCTTAAAAGCAAATGCAGCAAGCATAAATGCAGTACCGACAAGGACATATCCTATGTCGGCATAACCGTTCGCAGCTAATACTAAAGCAATTTTATTGATTTCAACAGAACCTGTTAAAGCATAAAATATCATAGCACCAAAACTGAAAAAACCTGCTGCTAAAGCACCCATTGTAAAATATTTAACAGCCGCTTCAAAAGATTTATCGCGGTTATGCATTGCAATCAACGTATAAAGAGCTAAAGACGAAGTCTCTAAACCTACAAATACTAAAATAATATTGTCCGTCGCAACCATAAACTGAAAGCCTGCTATCATAAATAAGAAGAGTGCAAAAAACTCAGGATATGAAAATTCATGGAAACGCTTATGCGTCAAAGCCAAAGGAATAAAAAGCATAGAAGCTATAACTATAACAAATTGTGCCAAAAGAGCCAAGCCATCAATCAGCATGACATCAAACATACCTAATATGGTGCCATTTTGAGCAAACACTTCAGATGCATCAAGCAGTGAGAAAAAATCCATTGTTAAAAACAATAAACTAAGACCTACATAAAGTGATTTATGAAGTCCACCCTTGATAACGTCAATCACTAAGATTAAAAGCGCACCTATCACTGGTATCAGCATAGGAGCAAGAGTCATTACATTTAATGATTCCATTGAAATATTTATTGGCGCTAACATTAGTGAACCTCCTCTATAATAGTTTTTTCAATAATGACAACTTTCGGTTTCACTAAATTTGGAATTCTTTCTTTAGCTAACGCTGTCGTAGATTTATTATGCATTAACTGCACAAGTGATTTTACACTGTTGTTAATTGGCTCCAATACAGGCTTTGGATAGACTCCAAGCCAGATTGCCACTATCACCAATGGGATCAAACCAAACAGTTCTTTTTTATTGATATCTGGCAAGTTTTTATTTTTTTCATTTGTAACTTCCCCAAAAAATGCTTTTTTATAGGCTGCGAGCATATAAATAGCACCGACAATAATTCCCGTACCTGCTAACAGAGTTAAAATGTGAGATTGTTGATAAAATCCCAGTAATGATAAAAATTCACCGACAAAGTTAATTGTTAGTGGCATACCGACTGAAGCCATCATCATAATTCCAAAGATAGTTGCATATCTCGGCATAACTTGTGCCAAACCGCCAAATTCACTCATTAGTTTTGTATGACGTCTGTCATAAATAACACCGACAAGCAAAAAGAGTGCACCTGCAACAACACCGTGACCCAACATTAAAAATATAGAACCTGAAATACCCTCCACATTTAAAGCAAATGTTCCAAGAATGATAATACCCATATGTGAAATGGAAGAATAAGCAACAACCTGCTTAATATCTTTTTGTGCATAAGCAATCATTGCCGTGTAAACAACCATAATGATGGCTATAATCGCAATTGGAATCATAAAGTATGCCGCTGCATCTGGGAACAATGGTAATGAAAATCTTACAAATGCATATGTACCCATCTTTAAAAGAATTGCCGCAAGAATCACAGAACCGATTGTCGGTGCCTGACCGTGTGCATATGGCAACCACGTATGAAAAGGAAACATAGGCACTTTAATGGCAAAACCAAGAAAGAACGCCGCAAAAAGCCAGAGCTGGAATGTTTCAGGCAGTATAAGTCTATACCAATCTAAAAGAGCAAAACTCCAAACACCTGTCGCCTGATAATAAAAATATGCCATAAAAAGCATACCTACAAGCATTACAAGTGAACCAGCAAACGTATATAAAAAGAATTTTATAGAAGCATATATACGTAATGGTCCACCCCATGCACCGATGATATAGAGCATCGGTACAAGTGAAAGTTCCCAGAATATATAAAATACAATAGCATCAAGTGCAGCAAATACACCGACCATTGTCATTTGTAAGAACAAAAGAGTGATGATCATATATTTTACTTGTTTAGTATCTGTCAAAGAACCGATTCCAAGCAGCGTAAAAAATGCTGAGAGTATGATAATAAATACAGAAATACCGTCAACTCCTAAGGTATAATTTATTCCAAAAGAAGGAACCAACGGAAGACTTTCCATAAACTGCATACCCGATACACTACCATCAAACACATACCACAACCATAATGCCAGTGCAAACTCAATAGCAGCAACTGAGACACCGTATGCACGCATACTCTCTTTTTGTATCATAAAACCAAAAACAGCTGCTAATGCCGGAAAGAAAATTAATAACGATAAAATATGATCTAACATATACTAAACTCCTAAAGCTGACAAGAATACTAAAATCTCATCAGAATATCTTGCTGCAAGTCCAAACACTACAGCGAGTAACAACAGTCCAACGAGACCTGCTACCATCCATTTTAGCATAGTAGATAAGTTACCACTTTGCATTTGCCTTGTTTTCTCACCGGTACCGTAAACAATACCTGCAATGCCGTCAACAGTCGCATCAACGATTTTCATATCGACTTTTGTCCAGAAAACTTCTGAAAGTTCTCTATACGGTTTTACTATATACTCTTCATAAAAATAAGGAATATAGTATTGATTAAATAATAATTTATAGATAAATGAGTTTTCTATCGCACTTGTTCCATCTGGAACCGTTACATTTTTGTTTGCATATTTTTTATATGCATACAAAATAGCCAATGCAACAAAAATCTGTGTCCCTACAAGCATAATTAATGCTATTGCATGAGAATGTATATGATACTCAGCAGCACCCAATATCTCTTCTACCATGCCAAAGAAAGGTTCTTTAAAAATTCCGGCAATCATTGCTAAAATCAACAATGGACTCATTGCTATAAGCATGAATCTATATGCTTCATGTGGATGAATACCAAATATTTTATAACGTTCTTCTCCATGGAAAATAAGTGCGACAAGTCTGAATGAATAAAATGCCGTTAAACCTGCTGTAAAAAGAAGTACGCCGTAGATTACAAAGTGATGTTCCGCAAACGCAGCTTCAAGAATCGTATCTTTTGAAAAGAAACCTGCAAAAGGAAAGATACCCGCCAATGCCAATGAAGCAATCGTCATCATAATCCAAGTCCATTTCATTACTTTTTTCAATCCACCCATTTTAAACGGATCAAGCTCATCATGCATAGCATGCATAACATTCCCTGCACCTAAGAATAAAAGTGCTTTAAAGAATGCGTGTGCCATGAGGTGAAAAAGTGCAACCCAGTAAGCACCAAGACCTGCTGCTGCAAACATATATCCTAACTGAGACAGCGTAGAGTATGCAATAATTCTTTTCATATCGCGATTTACAAGTGCCATTGAAGCTGCAAATACCGCAACAAATGCACCAAGAGAGGCAATAAAAAGACCTACATTAGGAATGAGACTGTATAGCTCATTTGAACGAACTACAAGATAAACACCCGCCGTAACCATTGTAGCAGCATGAATAAGTGCTGAAACCGGTGTAGGACCTTCCATCGCATCAGCAAGCCATGTGTGAAGTGGAAACTGTGCCGATTTACCCATCGCACCGATAAATAAAAATATACCCATCCATGTTAATATTGCAGTATCAAGACCAGGCATAACAGCAAACGCTTCGTCATATTGAAGCGTTCCTGTATTCCAATAGACTAAAAATATTCCGATAAGCATACCGAGATCGGCAATACGATTCATTATAAATGCTTCGTTTGCCGCCCATGTGGCACTTTCTTTGTGGTACCAAAAGCCGATAAGACCCCAAGAACAAAGACCAACACCTTCCCAACCAATAAAAAGACCGGCATAATTATCACTCATTACAAGTATCATCATTGAAAAAACAAAAGCTGAAAGCCATGCAAAAAATCTGTTAAAACTTTTGTCATGATCCATATACCCAATAGCATAAACATGTACGACAGTTGAAACAAGAGTAACAACCATCATCATTGTAACTGAAATTTGATCTACGACAAAACCAAAAGGAATGTATAAATCACCTGTTTCCATCCATGTCATCATTGTAACATGTATAGGTGCTCCTGTTTTAAGTATATAAAGTAAAAGCATTGTACTTGCTGCAAATGACGTGAATATCAATAAACTTCCTACAATTCCTGTAAAAAGTTTCTTTGGTGTTGCAGCAAATAAAGCAGAAAACAAAGATCCTACAAGCGGAGCAAAGAGTGCTATATATAAATATTTTTCCATTCTTTATCCTTTCATCGTTGTTAATGCATCTAAGTCAATTGAACCATGACGTTTATACCACACAATCAAAAGTCCAAGACCGACTGCAACTTCCGAAGCAGCAATAGCAATCACGAAAAATGCAAACATCTGCCCAGTCAAGTCACCATAATAGTGTGAAATGGCAGCAAAAGCCACATTAACTGCATTTAATAATATTTCAGTTGCAAAAAACAGCAAAAGAAGGTTTTTTCTACGCATAACACCCACTAAACCAATAGCAAATAAAATAGTAGATAAAACAAGATAGTGGTTTAAACCTATTTCCATCATGAAAGCACCTTTTTATTTTTTTCTTCTTCAATTTCAACATCATTCATAAGCGTAATTGAAAGATCCATTTTTTTACCGGCAAGCACAATTCCTGCAACCATTGCAACGAGTAACATAACCGCAGCTACTTCAAATGGTATAAGATATTTTGTAAAAAGTACCAATCCCACTTCTTGCGTATTGCCTACTCCGTCAATTGCAGGGTAGAGTGCCACTATATTTTCAGACACCATAGGCGCTGCAAATATAACAACCACTAAAACTGCCGCCAACGTTGATAGTCCAACGATGATGTATTTATTTCCCTGCTTCTCTTTGACTTCTCTTGTCGTATCAAAAAACATCATACCAAAAGCATACAGAGCCATTACCGCACCAGTGTAAACTATAATTTGCACTGCACCTAAAAAATCAGCACCTAGAATAAAGAAAAATGCCGATATAAAAATCATTCCTGCTGCCAATGCAGTTAATGCATATAACGCTTGTGATGTCGTCACTGTGATGAAAAACATCGCAATCGTTAAAAATGCAAACAAGTAAAACGCTATCGCTTCAAACATAATCCAAACTCCTTAATATGCTAGAGGTGTTTTTTTAACACGCTCGTCTTCATGTGGTGTAATTGCACCAAAACCTTCAAATTCAAGCTGTTTTCCGGCTTTCATTTTATCAATCGGTGTTAACATATCTTCAAACAGAAGAAAATGTTCTCTTTGATCAGATGCATTTTCATATTCTCCGCCATGCGTGATAGCAAGTTCAGGGCAAACTTCAGCACAATATCCGCAGAAGATACAACGACCTAAGTTAATTGTATACTCTGTAACCTCTTTACGTGAGTTTTCATCTATCTTTGTATCTATACGAATACAATTAGAGACACAAATTTTTTCACAAAGTCCACAACCGATACAACGCTCAGTATCACTTTCCCAAAGTCTTTTCATCTCATGTATAGCACGATAACGAGGACCGATAGGCATCTTTTCTTCCGGGTATTTAATCGTATGAATATCAAATCGAATCATCTCACGCAACACTACCCAAAGACCGACAAAAAGTTCACCTTTCAAACTTCTTTTTACTACACGCTTAAACTTACCCCAACCATCAGTAGGATAATCTTCAATATCAACTAAAAAGTAACCGTTATCGGCTATATTTCTGTCATTAAATTGTTCCATTTTCATTCATTATCCCCTTAAAACATCATCACTAAACCAGTGATCACTACGTTAATCACGGCTAATGGCATTAGTACTTTCCAACACAACCACATCAATTGATCCGGTCTTACATCCGGCCAGGCAGCTCTTGTCCACAGGAAGAAGAAAAAGAAAAATGCAACTTTTCCTATTAAACCTAATGCTCCAAGTAGACTTCCGTCACCATATCCGCCCAAAAAGATAAGAGGAATTACAAATGATATAAAGAACATATTTGCATATTCGCCAATGAAGAAAAGTCCCCATCGCATCCCTGAATACTCCGTACCAAAACCATCAATGATTTCATGATCATTTGCTATAAGGTGAAACGGTGTACGTCCAGTTTCGGCGAATGCTGATATCCAAAAAAGTATAAACGCAAGAGGTTGAGACCAGACAATCCAGTCACTAATAGCGCCTGCTTGATAATTATTAAAATCAATAAGAGATAACGAACCAACCATCATAATCGGTGCTAAGATAGCCAATCCACTCACTACTTCGTAAGAGATGAATACCGCTGCAGTACGTGCTGCAGATAACAAAGAAAATTTATTTGCAGAAGCCATACCACCAAGTAACGGTCCGTATAAACCAACTGCCATAACACCAAGGATATACAATATACCGATGTTTAAATCCGCTACAATCGGATGCACCGTGTATCCAAACACAGTAAATTGTGGGAAAAATGGAATTGCTGCTGCTGCCATAAATGCAGTTGCTGCAGTAATTACGGGTGCAATTTTAAATATAGGTCCCACAACATTTGTCGGAATAATATCCTCTTTTGTAAAAAGTTTAATCGCATCTGCACCAAATTGCAACATTCCATAAGGACCAACATACATCGGCCCTAAACGACGCTGCATAAATGCCAAAACCTTACGTTCAAAATATGTACCAATACCCGCTAATGCAGAAAATATAAGTAAAATTACAACGACTTTTATTATCGTTTCAATTAAATACGCTGTATCCATATATTACCCCTTTTGAATCGAAGCTGTACTAAAACGGTATCCGTCAAAGAGTGCTTCTGAGTTTAATTTTTTATCAAATGTCGGTAAGACTATAATGTCACCCGCAATTTTATTGTCACTGACTATTTTAGCGGTCAATGATCCTTTTGCCGTTGTGATCGTTACGGTGTCACCTTCATTGTAATCAGTTTTAGATAAGTACTCTTCACTCATATAAATACCGCTTACTTCATCAAGATTTGTCGTCTTGTATGTGAAGTCTGTAAATTGTCTTACAGGATTCGCTAAATAAATTATACACCCTTCTAGCTTATCTTCACTGAATTTTTCTACACTTTCATCACCAGTAGGTGTAACTGCTACATTTTCTAACACATAGCCTCTTACTTCCGTACCATCATTTTCATAATGATTTGGCAGAGTGTCAAATTCTTTTGCCTTAAATCCTGATGCAACAGGAAGTTTTACAGTATAGTCGATGACATTTTCAGCTTCAAAACCAAGTGCATTTGCAATGTCATTTAACTCATATCCGCCATAACCTATAGCTGCATTTGTTGGATTAACGCGCTTGTTTACAGATGTCAAAGTCCCCTCTTGCTGATTGATTGCCGGCATATCCAAATCACCGTCACCAAGTCCTGAGAGTACAAAGTCTGCATCCGTGTTGTATCCAATACTATAGTCTCCTTTTTCATCATCAAGTTCACAAATAAGTGAAACACCCAATGTATTTGTCAAAGATGGAATCATCACTAACTCAAATTTTGAGTATTTTTCAACTAAAGCAACCAAACGAGCTAAATTTTTAGCATTTGGATGTGTATATAAATCCGGTCCGACCATCAAAGCAAAAGTCTCTTTTTTCTTGAGATTTTTTTCTAAAGTTTCCATAAATTTATCATCAACGCCAAGAATTTCTAAAAGTCTATTATCATCAACAACAACTTCTTTTGAAACTTTTGTAGAAACCATTTTAGGCTTTTCTACTTCAATCTCTTCTTCTTCACCTGTCTCTTCATTGAGTTTCATCTCTTTCACGACTTCAACAACTTTTTCTTTGACTACTTCTTCAACCGTAATTGTCTTTTCAGAGTGAAAAGATGCCAAATACTCTACAATATCAGACGGCAGCTTTGATTTGTCAGCGAACAGATCAAGTACCAGATATAAAGCTGCTTCTTCTTGAAGCGGAGCATGTTCAACTGTCATTATAGATTTAGCAAGACCTTCTATAATTGGATCTTTTACAGGATGAAAATAGAGCCCTGCGCCTTTACTGACAGTGAGAGAGTTATTCAAAGCATACCGTGCATTTGGATTGTCAGTTTTTAATGCACTCCCTACAGAGACAATAAAGTTTGTCGTATGAACTTTTTCTAAATCGCTTCCGTAAAGTTTTTTTCCGCTTATTTCAGAATAATCACTCAAAAATGTTTGGAATGCTTTTGCTTCATTATTTACAAGCTTGTATCCGAATTTTTCTTTCATTTTCTGAAGTAAATAGGCCTCTTCATTTGTAATTGTAGAAGTAAAAGCTATTGTGTCTGCCTTTTTAAATGCTTCAACAGCCTTGGCAAATGCAGTTTCATCCTTAACGGCATCTGTATTTTGATAATCAAATCCATATCTTCCGGCTCCACAAAGTGAAACATAGTTCCATTCGTTCATTACACGGTAGATTTTATCTTCAGGATTCTCGATATTTGCATGTTTTACATCATATGATATTTGACATCCGGCAGAACAGTGCCCACAGGTTGCAGGAATTTGTTTCAGCTCCCATGCATTTGATGTATACATAAAATGGGTATCTACCAAAGCACCGACCGGACAAACAGCCGCACACTCTCCACAAGAAGTACAATCAAGAACATCCGTCCCGTTTGTAAGACCTATGAGAGACTTGTTGAGCTTATTCCACATAGCATAAGCATCTTTTGGCATCTCAGCTTTATACTCGGCATTCAATGCATCTGCTCCGCGAGGAACTGTTTTGAGTGAATTATCACCAATCATATCTTTACATGCAGTAACACAACGCTCACAAACAATACAGAGACCCGGATCATAATGAATATGTCCCCAGTCATGGGAACTTCTCTCAACATCTTTTATAGCATAACTTTGAGAATCTACACCAAGATACAATGTATAATTTTGTAATTCACACTCGCCTGACTGATCACATACACCACATTGAAGCGGATGATTTACATCATATACTTCCATTATCGCACGGCGTTCTTTTTCAATCGTCTGGGTAGAAGTTGTTATATTCATGCCCTCTTTTGCTTTTGCATTACAGGCATATACCTGCTTTCCATCTGCTTCAACCAAACATATACGACAGGCTAATGTAGGACTACATCTTGTCAAATAACATATTGCAGGGATAAAAATATCATTGGCACGGGCAGCATTTAATAAATACTCACCCTCTTGCGTTTGTACTTCTTTTCCGTCAATATTTATAGTAATTTTACTCATTCTACTACTCTCACTATTTTGGATTTTTCAAATCTATATCTGCTGAAATCTTGACCTAAATCAAAGGTAGGATTCAATGCTACAGTTCCTTTTAGTTCATTATCTAGTTTAAATACTCTTTGTATGGTTTTTGATGCAAAGCTGATTTCAATCATATCACCGTCCGCAATTCGTGCAGCTGCAGCAAATTGTGCTGAGCCTCTCAAACTTGTATCTTTTTCCAACTGATGTGCTTTATTTGTAAATTTATTAAACTGCAAGACAGGATTACAATTATAAATTACAGTTCCGTTAAACTCCGGTAAATCTTCAATAGGTTCTATTTTTTCATCCATTTCACATAAAACTTCATCTAAAATATAGCCTCTTTTATCTTCGCCATGCAATGTAAAAAAGTTTTCCAAATCATCAAATCCAATTGCTTTAAAACCTTTGGAAGTATCTAACTCTTTTGTATAATCAATCGTATTTTCTTTGCTAAGACCCAATGCATTTGCTACATCATTTAAATTATAACCATCAAATGCAAGTGCTACATTTAGTGGCAACACCTGATTGTCTACATTAACAACTGTTCCCTCTATCTGATTAAATGCCGGCATCGCCAAATCAGCATCTTCTAAAGACGACATTATAAAATCACCTTCAGCATTGTAAGCAACGACATTGCTTACGTTTTCATCAATATCAAGCTTACATGTAAGTGATACACCTGCAGTATTAATTTCACTCGGAACAATAAGCAATGAAAATGCAGTAAATTTTTCAATTAACGCAGCAAGTTTTGCAATATTTCTTGCACGTTTATGTGCGAAAACATCACTGCCTATCACAAGTACATGATTTTTTGCTCTTTGAAATGACTTGGACATAAATTTAAGTTCATCATCACCTACATTACTTTCAGCTTCTAAATAACCCAAATCTAAATCATCTAAAAAAGCTCTTGTTTCATCATCTATGTCACTGTTTTGAAGAAGTTCATTTGCCAAAAGTGCCATAACACCCTCTTCTGTTCCTACTTCATACTTCATAAACTGTGTTGCCGTATTTTTCATCAAAGTATCTTCAAGCGGATGGGCATAAACAACTTTTGCACCGTTATGCTGTGAAGCTGTTCGTATTGCATAGCGAACCATCGGGTTATCCGTCGCTATTCGAGTACCAATGACTATAATTGCATCAGCCTGTTTCACCGCATCCATTGAAGCGCTGTGATGCAGTTTTCCGCTTACAGAACTATATGCTTTCATAAAATCACCATAAAGACGTGCATCTTCATTAAAAAGTTTTAAGCCTAGTTTCTCTTTAAGCAGTTGTAATATATGTGCTTCTTCATTCGTAATTATAGAAGAAAAGCGTATTGCATCTGCATTTTTAAGAGATGCAACGGCTCGCTTAAACGCCTCTTCATCTTTATCTGCACAATTTTCAAAATCAAAGCCAAAACGTCCCGCACCACACAATGAATTAAACTCAAAATTATTCTTAACACGGTATATTGAGTCATCCGCGTTAATACCGCTGTGGCGCGTTTCATACTCTAAAGCACATCCTGCAGAACAGTGTGCACACGTTGATGGAATGCGAGAAAGTTCCCAAGCATTTGCAGAGTATTTAAAATCACTGCTTACAAGCGCGCCAACAGGACAAACAGCTATACACTCGCCACAAAAAGTACAATCAAGTGTCTCGGCATTTTTTGGAATAATAGTAGAGGAATACCCACCAAATTTTACTTCAATAGCATCATCGCCTATCACCTCATTACAAACATGCACACATTTTTCACACATGATACATAATGACGGGTCATAATTAATTAATCCCCAGTCCTTTGTTTGGCGTAGCTGATCACGCGCTGAAAATTCTTGATGCGAAACATTAAATTCCAATGTCATATTTTGTAAATCACACTCGCCTGATTTATCACAGACACCACATTCAAGCGGATGATTAACATCATAAAGTTTCATAATGTTAGTACGTTCCAGCTCAAGCTCTGCCGAATTCGTTTTTACTTCAATTCCTTCCGTCGGAGGTGTATTACATGAAAGAATGAATCCATCCACACCCTTCACTTCTACGGAACATATACGACATGACGCACAAGGTGTTGTTTTAGAAATATAACACATTGTAGGAATATAAATATCATTTTTCCGTGCAGCCTGAAGAATTGTTTCTCCTTTGGCTGCCGTAACATCTTTGCCGTCAATTTTAAAATTAATAATTTTACTCATTCACAGCCTCCCTTATGCCTGTACCATTGCTATATAATAACAACGCATACATCTTTCAGATTCACTTAAAGCCTGTTCTTGAGTAAATCCAAGATTTACCTCGGCATTATTATGCTTGCGTATTTCAACATCAAGCACTGAAGATTCTTCACGAGAAAGACCCGGAAGCCAGCCAGTTACTTTTTCTTTTTTATCATACACTTTAAGTTTATTTAAATGATCTTCCATAATTTCGTTATCTGTTAAGCTCACTTCACCTCTTTGTACATATCGGGACATAACAGATGCTGCACGTTTAGCCTGACCTACAGCATTAACAATCGTCATCGGACCATATTCACAATCACCTGCGGCAAAAATACCTTTGCGTGATGTCATATAATCTTTTCCGTTTGTCTTAATGGTAGCCCATGAAGTCATTTCAATATCCCACTCTTCAGGCAACAAATCTAAATCAGCAGACTGAGAGACTGCAGGTATAAGATAATCTGCCTCAATGGTATACGATTCACCTTCAATTTTTACAAGTTGTGCACGTCCTCCATTAGGATCAGGCACCAACTCAAATTTATCAATTAAAAGTTCTCTGAGAATATCATTTTCATCCGTCGTAATTTTATTGACAGCCGAGTGGAAAAGAAACTCTACACCCTCTTCTACTGCTTCATGATACTCTTCATAAGTCGTATTACGAATAATCGTCTTCTCATCACGACGATAAATCATATAAACTTTTTTCGCATTGGCACGAATTGCACAACGAACAACATCCATCGAAGTAAATCCACCACCCACACAGACAACAGTTTTACCCGTCAAATCCACATAATCAGTTGTTAAAAGATTTTCTTCTTGCACCTCTTTTGGAATTGTAATACCGTATTTCTCATACAAATTTACACGGTCAAGGAAGTCAATCGCACCCCAGTACCCTTTGATTTCAGGTCGCTCATTTTCACAACGCACTTTTTTAGAAATTCTTGTTCCAACGGCAATCATCGTTGCATCATACTCTTTTTCAAATTTTCGCATATCATCTGCTGAAATTCTTGAGTTTGTAATGAAATTCACACCCATATCACGCACACACTCTATATCTTGATTATATTTATCAATAGGCATACGGTATTCAGGTACACCAACTGCAACTTCTCCACCAAGGACAGGAAGGTCTTCATACACATCAACTTCTATCCCCTCTGCGGCTAAATAATACGCAGTCGTAAGTCCGGCAGGTCCGGCACCGATAACAGCCACTTTTTTACCAATCGGCGCTTTTTTCTCCATAGGATGAAAAAAATCATACTCATGATCAGTTTCCCAGTCCGCGCCAAGACGCTTAAGAGCCATAATTGAAATTGGCTCATCAAGATTTGTTCTACGACAGGCATCTTCACACGGATGCGGACAGACACGTCCACAGGTATGTGCAAGCGGCATTGTCTGACGTGTTGCTTCTAGTGAATCATCAAAACGTAAATCTCTTACACCCTCGATATAACCAGGAATATCAACATGCGCAGGACAAGCATCACTGCACGGTGCCGTTATTTTAGCAATGTAATCGATTGAATCATCATAATGCTTCGATTTTTTCTTTTCATTAATACATTCTAAAAATGTATCTTCAAAATGATTCATTAAATCAAGTATAGGATTAGGAACTGTTTTTCCAATCTCACACTTAGATGTAACCTGCATACTTTTACCAATTTCTTTTAAGTGATCTAAATCAGCTATTTCACCTTCACCACGAGCGATTTTATCAAGCTGGTCATAAAGAATTCGACCACCCCATCTTCCAGGCGCACATCTGCCACATGCTTCCGAATAGACTTGATATTGTGCAGCATATTCCATTGCCAAACGGATAACATCCACATCCTCATTAAATAACGAAACACCGTCCCAGCCTATAAAAGCTTTTGAATCGCGGTGGTCATCATATTGTGCCGGTAAATTATAAGCTGATTCTTCCCACTCTTCTTGGGGTTTGCCAATATTATTAACAAGCTCACCATTCCAAGTAGAAAAATATACTTTGCTCACATTCAATTCCTATTTTTTTACTACGATAGTCCAGTCGACTTCGTTAAATTTTAATGAGTTATACAGTTCATACCCACACTCTTTTACTAAATCAGCACTTCTTTGAATCGGAGAAAAATCACCAATTTCAAAAAGGAATATCAATGTTTCCGTCGGCTTGTGAGATTCTTCTAAAATCTCTTTCATTCGAGGTTCAAAATCATCTTTTAAGTGTCTTAAATCATATCTTTTCATTATCTGTCAACCTCACCAAATACAATATTTGTAGTACCAATAATAGATACAACATCCGGAATATAGTGACCTGGTAAAAGGTCAGTCAAAATTCCTGTATGCCAAAATGACGGTGCACGTAATTTGAGTCTGTAAGGATACGGTCCGCCTTGAGAATTAATATAAAATCCAAGTTCACCTTTTGGTGATTCAGTCGGCACATATACTTCACCTACCGGAGGTCTCATACCCTGTGTTACAAGAACAAAATGCTGCATTAATGAGTAGTTTTGCGTCATAATATCAATTTTCGGTGCCGAAATATACTTCGGCGCATGCGCCATTAATTCAGTCTGCCCCTCTTTTTCACATTTTTCATACATTTCTATACATTGATACAAAATCTTCGCACTCTGTCGCATCTCTTCCATATAAATACGGTATCTTGCAAAGTTATCACCTTTGTCTGAAAAAGGCACATCAAATTCAACTTCATCATACAGTTCATACGGCTCTTCTTTACGAATATCCCATGCAACGCCTGAAGCTCTCAACATTGGACCTGTACAACCCCATGAAAGTGCCATTTCAGTTGAGATTGTTCCGACTTCTTCCATTCTCATCAACCAAATACGGTTCGTATCAAGCAAGTCTTCATAATCTTTAATATTTTGCGGTAGTTTATTTAAAAATACTCGTAACTGATGTAAGAAACTGTCTTGAATATCTAAAGGAACCCCACCGATGCGGATTGCTGCATGCGTTAGACGTGCACCACAGTACCCTTCAATAATATCCATCAAATACTCTCTCTCACGGAAAGCGTAAAGAAAAACTGTCATTGCACCAATGTCAAGTGCTGTTGTAGCCAACCAAAAAAGGTGAGACATAAGTCTGTTAATTTCCAAAAGCATCATACGAATAACTTTTGCACGACGAGGAACTTCTAAACCAATGAGTTTTTCAACAGCCAATGCAAAACCATAGTTATTTGAAGATGAAGCAATATAATCCATACGGTCAGTTGTCGGCATAAACTCATTATAAATCATATTTTCAGCCATCTTCTCCATACCGCGGTGAAGATATCCAATATCTGGATGCGCTTTGACAATTTGCTCTTGTTGTAAGTGTAGCATTAAACGAAGCTGTCCGTGAGCAGATGGATGCTGTGGACCAAAGTTGAGAACTAGTTCGTTGTCATCTCTGTCAAATGTTATATTTTCAAAAAACGGTGTTAATCTGTTTTTTACTTGTGCCATATTTTATACCACCCTATCTTTGAGGATCATCAATAATTTTTGATGACTCTTTATCAAATTTTTTCACTAAGAAAACGCCGCCTTCTTCTTGGTATGACTCAACATGAGGCTCTTCCTCACCCGTAATTTCTGTACCTTTTGGTACTTCAAAACCAAGACGAGAAAAACGTTCAGAATCATATCTATCAACACGTGCCGTATCACGAAGTTCAGGCCCAATGATATCACGTGCTTCTTTTCCATAGATTTTATCTACTTCATACCAAGCTGCAAACTCATCCCCTTGTAATGGATATGTTTTTAGAAGCGGATGTCCTTGCCAATCGTAAGGCATAAGAATTCTTTTCATAAACGGATGTCCGTTTGCTTCAATACCAAACATATCATACATTTCACGCTCTGCCCAATCAGCACTTCTAAAAA
>Ga0256842_1001445_pt1 | contig 18937 bp, 18 predicted proteins | sample 4559240metaG_FD_185973 | JGI IMG/M metagenome (GOLD analysis project Ga0256842, IMG submission 185973) | Hydrothermal vent microbial communities from Guaymas Basin, Mexico - 4559-240 | ecosystem: Environmental > Aquatic > Marine > Hydrothermal vents | place: Mexico: Guaymas Basin | collected...
GGGACCTTTGCTAAAAATGGTATCCTGTCCTGTTGCCTGGATTCACTTACCCTCTGGACACCACCTATTACTATGGTTTCTCCATCCTTGACCATGAGTTTTGTTTTTGCGGACTTTGTTTCAATGTCTTCTCCACCGCCAACAGGGTTGTCATCGGATATAGTGATATCTAAAATCAAATTGTTGTCTGGTGTTATTTGAGGCAGAACCGACAATTTTAATACTGCATCCTTGTATACAGTTGTAGTACCGCCACTTTCTGACTCTGTTTTTGTGGCGATTTTAGTGCCTTGCATCACCTCTGCCTGTTGGTTGTTTAACGTAACTATCCTTGGAGAAGAGATTGTAGTTACTTCTCCCTGGCTTTCACCTAATGATAGTTGAGCATCTAGAGTAAAAAAATTAGATCCTGAAATTTTAGATATGTACCCCCCAATTCCCAGGTTAGTTCCAGCTTCATTAGGCAGGTTTATGGCGAATCCACTGGGAGATACTGATGATTGGGCGGTTGTTCCCCCTTGGGTTCCGTAAAGACCAATGTCAAATTGGGGACCACCATAGGTAGCCCCTGTTTTAAAGCCACCGCCCCACTTGATCCCAAGTCCCCTTTGAAAGGATTCAGTTGCATACACAACCCGTGCCTCTATAAGCACTTGTTTCTCTGGTTGATCAAGTTTTCTAAGAACTCTCTGTATTTTTTCTATTGCTTCCTTTGTATCTGATATAATAAGCTGGTTTGTGCGGGTATCGTAGCTTATTGTTCCCCTTTTTGTCAGGAATTTTTCTAATTTCGGAGAAACCTCGGCCGCAGTAGTATAGTTAACCTTTATATATCTTGTGATAAGTGGCTCTAATTGTCGTTTTTGTTCTATTGTTTTTCTTATTATTTCCTGCTCTTTTTGTATTTTAGAGATAGGTGCAATCCTCATAATATTTCCCTGTTTTACCATCCCAAGATTCTTTTGCAACAACACTAAATCCAATATTTGATCCCATGGAACATTTTTTAATTGGAGTGTTATATTTCCCTTTACATTTTCATCAAATATTATATTAAATCCACCTACTGTTGCCAGAAGCCTGAGGACATGTTTTACATCGGCATTTTGCAAGTCAATACTTACTAATTCTCCATTATATTTCTTTTTCATACCTGGTAATAAGGTACCTTCCTCTTCATATGCACTTTTATTTTTTGATGAAATATCCCTATTTTTTTCTTTAACTTCTCTCTGTAGAATTTTTAATGGTGGTATCACTATTTGAAAGTATCCTGATTTATTTGAAATAGTTATAGGCTCCCTTTTAAAAAAGGATAGATGTATAGTTCCTCCATTAGGAGTATTTTTTAAAAATATGTTTTTTATTGGGGACTTGAATTCTGTTAAATCGTATATCTTTATCAAAGATTCAGGAATCCATACCATTGGCATTAAAATATCTAAAGAATTTTTTTCTGAACTTTTTAAAGTATAATTTATTTTTTGAGGAAATTTTAATTTTATATACAGATTATTTTTCTCATCTTTTGTAAATTTTATATCTTGAAGTGTAATTTTCTTGCTTTTATCTTCCTTTTTAACAAGAAGTATATGTAATTTATCTTTTTCTTTTGAAACTAAGTATTGTATTTTGTCTTTTAAATAAAAATTAATGGCTTTAATTTCTCCATTGCTATGAATAAAAACTATTTTTTCTATTATGCTATTTGAAGGTATAACTGGCTTATCTAACTTTTTTGATCCTGGAGAGAGTATTATTGTAAATAGTGGGTACTTATACTTAACATCAAAAGTCTGATTATCGTTTAAACTTATATCTATATTATTCCGTCCATTGGATGTATTTATATCAATATCTTTTGCGTAGGCATAAAATGAGGATATAACAAAAATTATTAAAATTAGTTGTAGAATAAATTTCTTCATCTCTAATCTCCCTCTTTCTTGTGTAATTTCAAAATGATTTCTTTGTAACTTTTTTCTCCAAAAATATTGAATACGGGTTCTACAATACTTACTTTATCTTTAGAAATATTTTTTACATATCCACCATTTTGACCAACATAAGTGCCTATTTTTAGGATATACCCCTTTTTGTTGGGGAGTTCCACAAGCGCCATTGGTGGAATTTTTTTGTCTTTTGAATAGATTATACCAATTAATTTTAATTGAGTTGGGTCTATTTTTTGCAGTGGACCAAGATTCTTTAGCCCTTTTTTCTTCAGCACCTGTTGTGCTTTCTTTGCCTTTATAAAAGGAACAAAGGGATCTGGGAGATTTTTTGCGTCGTATTTAAAAGGGGCTGGATATATCCATTCAGGCACTTCTCTTTTTTGTGTTGAATTATCCTGCATCGATGCTTGTCCCTGTTTAAAAAAAACTATAGATATAATTATTAATAAAGGAAAAATTGATCGTCTTATCATTACCTTTTACCTTCTTTTCCGCTTATTTTTTTTCATTGCTTTAAGTTCTTGCTCAGTTAAGGATCTATAAATATATAGCTTGCACTTGGCTGTGACCATCTGGTTTTTGTCAGGTCTAAAAGAGACAGAATCAAGGGTGACCAATCTATTTAAATTGGATATGTGAGATAAAAATAGCATGAGGTTTGGGAAATAACCCCTTATATTTAAGGAAAGGCGTCTTTTGGCGTAGAAATCAGATTTTGTCTCTGGACCTGGCTTAAACAACAGAAATTCCACCCCCACATCATTTCCAAGGGTCTCTATGTTTGCTAATAGGTTTTCTATTTCAACTGTTGAATCTGGAAGGAGCTTTTTTGCATAATAAAAAATTCTTTGTTTCTCTTTGATTTTGGCCTCAAGTTTCTTTAATTGAGCTATTCTTTTTCGATTTAATGCTATTTGTCGATTTAGATTTTCAATGTCTTTTTCCAATAATTTTATCTGTTCACTTTTGGGTTTAAAAATAAAATACCAATATCCTGTTGTCACTAACAAAATTACCACAAGAAACGCAATTATTCTATATTTTCTAGGGTATTTTTCTATCTTTTCAATTAGCTCATTTGTTTTCATTGTGTTTTTTCATCCATGATTTTTTTTGTTATCAGTTTAAAACTAAATGATACCAAACTATAACCCATTATTTTTCTCTTGGCAGATTGTTTTAAATATACTTCTTTTGTGTACTTTGAGTGTCTCAAATTTTTTATGTACTGAGCTAATATATGGTTATCCAAGGCAACTCCTGAAAGGTCTATATCCTTATTGGAAGATAATTTTAAACTGGTAAACCATAATTTTTCTTTAATGAAATTTGTAACCAATTCACTTAGATATATAACAGGCATATTCTGACTTTTTCTTATTTCTTTTATTACTTTTATTTTATAATTTAATTCTTTTAGTTGCTTTTTGTAATTATTTACAATTTTAACTTTTTTGATTAATAATCTATTTAAATTTTGCTTTTGAGATTTTATATTTGCTAAATGATTAATGTGGTTATTGATTTTTGTATTGACAAAAAATAATAATATGGATATAACTAACAAAGTTAAAACATATATTCCTAGCTCAAGCTCAATAGATAAACCTCTTTTTGTCTTTTTATAAGGATATAAATTAATTTTTATCATCTACATTCTACCTTATATTTTTTATATAAAATTTCTCAGTGCCAGGCCAGTAGCAATGGCAAATTGTGGCCTAACAGATTTAATGTATTCAAGGTCGAAATTGGCAATAGGTATATCTATTTTTCTAAATGGATTTAAGAAATCAATATTTTTTTCCAGGTGTTCTTCCATTACTTCTTTTAATTTAGGTGACAAAGATCCTCCGCCAGATAGATAAATATTTTCAACCTCTTTATTTTCTGGGTTATTTGAAATATAAAAATATATTATTTTCTGAATTTCATCGATCCAGGTTAGATATAGCTCCTCCATTTTTTGCTGGATTAAAATTTTGTCTTTTGGGGCAACGGAACTAAATCCATTTATTTTTATTTTTTCACATTCAAAAAAATTTTTATTCAGCACCTGTTTTACTACATCTGTTAGCTGATCACCTCCCAGACTTATATCCCTTATAAGGAGGGGCATTCCATTTGAATAAACACAAAATATTGTGTTTACGCCCCCAATATCCAGTAGATATGTGGTATCAGAAATGTAATCAGGATAATTGTATTCAAAACAATTGCATAAGGCAAATCCTTCTACATCTATTCCTTCGATCTTGAAATTTGCCCCTTCTATGAAATCTTTTAATTCATTTACTACATTTTTTTTGCTTGCAACTAAAAAGTATTCGATATTTTTTGAGTCCCCTTCTGGATTATCTATGATAAAGTAATCCATGTATACATTTTCTATATCAAAGGGTATATGCTCTTTTGTATGTTTTTTTATTGTATCTTCTAGTTTTTCTTCTTTTCCTTCTGATTTGGGCAATTTAAGTCTTTTGATAATTACAGAATGGCCTGCTAATGAGAGACTCACTTCTCTGTCCTTGATTGATAAGGAATTTAAAAGTATTTTTATTTTTTCTCTTAATTTTTTTTTGTCTTCAATCTCTTCTCTTTTTAGATAAGTCCTGCCTAATTTATTAAGTTCTAATTTTTTTCCCTTTTTTGTGAGTCTAACTGTTTTTATCCATTTGTTTCCAAGATCCAGGCCAATCCCTGCTTTTTTTTTGGATAATTGAAAAAGGCCCATGAAATTTGCCCCTAATTTGTTTGTTTCTTTGGTCTAATAGTTAGTACTGGCACACTAGAACTTTTTACCACTTTTTCAGCTACAGAACCAAAGAGAATTCTATCTATACCTTTTCTGCCGTGTGTTCCCATTACAATTAGATCTATATTATTTTCTTTTGAGTAGTTAATTATTTCTTCTGCTGCATAACCAGTTATTACCTTTCCAACAACCTTTGGATTATCAGGAAAATTTTCTTTAATGAATTTTTGCATGGTCTCTTCTGCACCTTGGATAATTTCCCCTACAAAATTTTCAATTGAGCTTGGTGATATCTGAAAGCCCACATATTGTGATAGAGTAGGAGCAACATAGATAATATGTAAATCTGCGTCAAAGGCATCCTGTAGTGTATAGGCATACCTGACCAACTCTTTTGAATATTCGGCAAAATCCACTGCACATAATATTTTTTTTACTTGTTTTTTTTCCATAGTTTCCTCCATTTTGGTTAAGTTTTATCTTTACAATATCTATTAATTATTCTCTGGATAATTTTACTTGTGGAATAATTGGACAAAAAATTGGAACTTATTACTCTTCCTCCATAACTTGTGACTATATCGTATCCCACAATTTCCTCTTCCCTCCAGTCTCCGCCTTTTATTAATACTTGAGGACGAATGTTTTTTATTAGATTATATGGTGTCTCTTCATTAAATATGATTACGTAATCTACAGCTTCCAGAGCTGCTAGACAAATTGCCCTGTCTATTTCATTGTTAATAGGTCTATTTTCTCCTTTTAGCACTTTTACGGAACTATCGCTATTTAAACCAACTACTAATATATCACCCAGTGTTTTTGCCTGTTGTAGATACTCTATGTGCCCCCTATGCAATATGTCAAAGCATCCATTGGTAAATACTATTCGCTTATTTTCTAAAGTGCTATTTTTTATAATGAGGAATTCTTTGAGTGACTTTATCTTGGATATTAAAGGATTTATCTTATTCATGTCAATAATATGATGCTTTTTTTGCTAATATTTTGATTTATTTTCTATAAAATTTCTTTTTGTTGGCAATGTCCTGGAAATTCTATCAACCAAGATATCCAGATTTTCTCTGGTAAGTGCAGAGATTAAAATACCTTCCGGGAACATATGTTGTAATCTTATTTTCTCTTCATGGCTAATTTGATCTATTTTATTCAAAACCAAGATTTCTGGAATATCCATAAGTTTCATTTCAGTTAATATCTCTCTTACAGCTGAGATTTGTTCTTCTATATTTTCGTGTGATGCATCAGCTACATGTAGAATTATATCTGCTATGTTCAATTCTTCTAAGGTAGCCATAAAGGCTTCTTTGAGTTTTTGCGGCATGTATTTAACAAATCCAACTGTGTCTGTTATTATAACTTCCTTTTCATTAGGAAAGCGAATTCTTCTAGATGTTGGATCCAACGTGGCGAATAGCTTATTAGCAGTGTAAATGTCACTTCTTGTAAGTACATTTAATAAAGTGGATTTTCCAACATTTGTGTACCCTACTAAAGAGACTACAGGTAATCCAGCCTTTTGTCTCCTGAGCCTTTTATGTGCCCGTTGGGCCTTTACCTTCTCCAATTCTTTTTTTAATTTTGTCCTTCTCTCTCTAATCCTTCTTCTGTCCATCTCAAGTTTAGTCTCTCCTGGTCCTCTTCCACCAATTCCTCCAGTAAGTCTGCTCATAGCCCTATTTTTCCCCACTAATCTCGGTAAAGTATACTCTAATTGAGCCAACTCCACCTGGAATTTCCCTGCCTTACTCTTGGCATGCTGGGCAAAGATGTCCAGTATGAGTTGTGTCCTGTCAATTATTTTTCTTTCTGTTATCTTTGCAAGATTATTGATCTGTGACGGAGTCAGTTCTCTATCAAAGATTAAGATATTGGCGTCTGTCTGAAGACATAAGACCTCCAGTTCCGCCAGTTTTCCCTTTCCAAGTATAAATTGTGGGTTAACAGATTTGACCCTCTGGATAAGCTTTCCACATACCTCAACTCCAGCTGTTTTTGCGAGTTCATCCAATTCTTTTAAAGATTTTTCCTGGAATTCTTTAGAAGTAGTATCCACACTAACTAATAGAGCCCTTTCTTTATTTTTTGATAAGACACCCTCCTCTATATTCCTTGAAAGTTCTTCTTCAATTGCCTGTATTGTCCCTTTGAGATTTATTTTGTCAGTGTCCCAAGGAAGGATCTCTGATATATAATACGGCCTGTTTTCTTTGTTAGAAGGGAGAATATGGGCCCACTGGAATTTCTCAGGATTTCCCTCTTCTCCCACCATTAAAACTCCAATGTTATCTAACCTTAAAAAAATAAGATCCATTAAGTCATCTTGAGTTAAAGGGGTCTTGCCCCTGTGGGTGTGTAAGAGTCTTATCCCTTTTAGCCTGCCACTTTTAACCCTTATCCTACCCAACTGAGGAATAACTATTTTTTCATTATCTCCAAGTATAACTTTTAGAACAAGACCCTTTCTATCTATTAAAAGACCAATCTGCCTCTTGGTCTCAGAGGTAAGTTCTGCAAGTTCCCAGGCCTGTTCCTTTGTGTAAGGAAGATTTTCCGGATATTTTCTTTTATAAAGTTTTTGTAACCTTTTAATAAGGCTCTTTGGAAGTCCTGTATCATTTCCATAGATTTTAAATCCTATAGTTACACCTCCTTTGAGTTTAAATGTTTTAAAAAATCTTTTACCAAAGACTTAGGTTTTCCTAACAAAATAGTTGCTCAATTTTACATAACATGTTCATATTATGTTAAATTTAGAAGCTTTGAAAATGAATTACTTATTTCTTTCTCTATTTTATTTTCAATATAAAATTCTATAAGTTTAGCAAATAAATCAACTAAATATTTTTTATCTTGAGTATTTGAGTTTATTAGACATTTAGTTAATGTTTTTAGCGAATTATTAAATTCATTATCTAATTCTTTACTACTGATATTCTTAAATTCTTCTAAATAATAATTAGAAACAATATCGTCCCAATGAATATCTAAGCCTTGGTTGCCTTATATTTTTTCCTTTCTTATATGCATAATAATCTTCCCCTTTATTAACATGACATAACAGTCAACTTATCGACATAAATCACTGCCCAATGTTACACCTAAGTTGCATTAAAGTATATTGATTTGTTCGCTTTTTTCTTTTTTAAATTTATAAACTAGTATCATTTCTCCTAAAATTTGCCATGACTTTTTACCTTCCCCCTTCTTTACTCCCTTAGAAAGCTCTTTCCGCAAGGATGAGTATAATCCCTTCCTATAGTTTGGAAGGGATTGAAAGTCCTTTTCAATCTTTAACGAGGTTTACATTTTTATTCCTTTGACAGGGCCTCATAGATCATCTTGTCATAGTTAGATGTTATATAAAATGTCTTTGCCGCCATTTTTTTTCTTAAATCTAATGAGATGGAAAAGTCATTATTTTTTAATTCATTAATTATTTCCTCATAAAAAGAGGTGTCAGGGACAACTGCAACACTAAAGTAATTTTTTGCAGCAGCACGAAGTAGAGTAGGCCCTCCAATGTCTATTTGTTCAATTAGGTCTTTTCCCTTGAGCCCTTGCTTTAAGGCCCCTTCAAAATTATACAGGTTCACACAGATGAGATCAAAGGGCTTAATGTTTAATTTTTCTAAGGTCTCCAGGTGTTCGCTGTTTTCCTTGTCTGCCAAAACCCCTGCATGGATATGGGGATGAAGGGTCTTTACTCTGCCATTTAAAATTTCTGGAAATTTTGTCACATCACTAACAGATGTCACCTTAAGTCCTGCTTGCTCTAATTTTTTCTTGGTCCCTCCAGTGGATACAATTTCCACTCCCCCTTGTATCAAAAAACTAGCAAACTCTACTAAATTGGATTTGTCTGTAACACTAATAAGCGCCCTTTTAATCTTTAAAAATTTCATAACTAAACTCCTTTTGCTATGCGTAATATTGCATCTTCTTTGAATTTTAGTCGGACATACAACCAAAAAATTTAATTTATGCTTTAATTTTGGGGTTAAGGTTTAAGGGTTAAATTGTTCAAAGTTCAAAGTTCAATGTTCAACGTTTAAGGAATTTAGAACATAGAACTTCTATGAAACCCCACAAACCCATCCACCCATATACCCATCAACCCATCCACCCATTAACCTACTTCCTATTTTGTCAAATCATTATGTAATTATCAACTATTAATTTTTTTGCCCAAATCTTGGAATATAAGTTGCATTTTTATTACAAATAACTCCAGCTTGTCAAAAATTTAGACAAATTTAGATTGAGGAGATTGCCATGAAGGGTTTGTTTGAAGAGCCTATTGATCTCATGAAAAAGGTAATGGATTTAAGATTAATTCGTCAAAATATTGTCGCCAGTAATCTGGCAAATATAGAAAATCCCCATTATAAGGCACGTCGCATAGATTTTGAGGAAAAATTACAAGAGGCCTTACAAATAAAAGAGACTGGAAGGCTCGCAAGAACAAATCCAAAACACATGCCTAATAAAATGACCGCCACCCCTGATTTTTACAAGGAATTAGAAATTAGGGTAGTAGAAGGCGAAGATGCAGTGGACTTAGACAAGGAAATGGCAATTCAGGCCAAAAACGTCCTTGCTTATAATACCCTTACAACCTTGATGAGGAAAGAATTTGATATGTTACACCAAGTGATCACAGAAGGAGGTAAATAATGCCACTTAATTTCATGACCGCCTTAGACATTGCAGCATCTGGTTTAAGTGCCCAGAGGACTAATTTAAATGTCATTTCTATGAACCTGGCCAATATAAACACAACCAGGACTCCAGAGGGCGGGCCTTACAAAAGAAAGACAGTAATTTTTAGGGCAGCCCCACTTAAATGGCCTTTTGATAATCTTATGGCTTCTAGGATAGAAAGAGAGGTAAAAGGTGTAAAGGTTAACAGGATAGAAGAGGAAGATCGTTATAAGAGGATTTATGATCCAAATCATCCAGATGCAGATAAAGACGGTTATGTGTTGTATCCAGATGTAAATGTTATTGAAGAAATGGCCAATATGCTTACTGCGCTTAGAAGTTATGAGGCAAACCTTTCAACTATTAGTACTGTAAAGACTATGTTAAATAGGGCTATTGACATTGGAAGATAAATATAATTTTTCTCAGGAGGTGTGGGATGAGTATTAAATCAATTGCCCATGCAGCTTATTTATCTGGGCTTCAAGATAAAGATTTATATACTCAAAATACAAAGAATTTCAGGTCTAGCCAGACTAAATCCTTTGGTTCAACAATAGAAGATTCTCTGAAAAAGGTAAATGAGTTACAAATAGAAAAAGACAAAATGATAGAAGAATTTGCCGTTGGAAAGAATGAAAATGTACATGAGGTTATGATCGCCCTTCAAAAAGCAGATGTTGCCATGAAGCTCACATCTGCAGTTAGAAACAAGGTGATTGATGCATATAAGCAATTAATAAATATGCCAATGTAATTTTAATTGGTTGCCTTGTATTTCTCAAAAAAATTGAATTAAGTTAAGGAGACCAGTGCAAATGGCGAATTTTTTGTCTTCCTGGAAGGAAAAGATAAAGGAGTTGTGGGATAAGGGCACACTTCCACAAAGGATTTTGGCTATTGGTGTACTTGTCTCTCTAACTGTTGTATTTATAATGCTCCTATATTTTTTAAATAGAGAAGAATATGCAGTGCTTTATTCCAACCTAAAACAAGAGGACTCAGCAGTAATTGTAAAATTTTTAAAAAATAAAAAAGTAAAATATAAATTAAAACAAGGCGGAAGCACCATTTTGGTGCCCAAAGATAAGGTTTATGAGTTGAGGCTGGAGATAGCAGGTCAGGGATTGCTTAGCAAAGGCACAGTAGGATTTGAAATTTTTTCAAAGTCCTCCCTAGGTCAGACAGATTTTATACAACGGATAAATTATCAAAGGGCACTTCAAGGAGAGCTTGAGAGGACTATTATGTCGATTCCTGAAATCCAAGGGTGCAGGGTACACCTAGTACTGCCAAAAAAATCTCTGTTTGTTGAAGAACAGACCCCAGCCTCAGCTTCTATCCTTGTGCAATTAAAACGGGGAAAGGAACTTTCAAAGGAACAAGTAAAGAGCATTGTAAATCTTGTGGCCACAGCAGTTGAAGGATTAAAGCCTGAAAACATTACTTTAATAAATACCCGCGGTGAACTTTTAAATAGGCCATTTACCACATCAAAGGATATTGCTTTGACTACTACCCAGTTGGAGTATAAGCTTAATCTTGAGAAGACTTTAACTAGAAGGATAAGAAATTTACTCATGCCTGTTGTAGGTCCTGGAAAGGTAATAGCCCAGGTGAATGTTGACCTTGATTTAAGTGAGCAGAATATTTATAAAGAATTATATGATCCAGACAAAACAGTTGTAAGGAGTGAACAAAAGGTAAAAGAATCTTCAATAGGAGTTACGCAGGCTGAAACATCAAAACCCGGGGTTCAATATCAAAAAACTGGTGGTGGTACTAGCACAAAAGAACAATCACAGCGTTCACAACAAACCATAAATTACGAAATAAACAAAGAAGAGAGAAAAATATATATCCCAAGGGGGCAGATAGATCACATTACTGTAGCAGTATTAGTTGATGGATACTATAAAAAGGGTAAAGGTGGCAAGAAAGTTTTTGTTCCAAGATCTAAAGAAGAGTTAGAAAAGATAAAGGAATTGGTAAAAAATGCAGTTGGCATAAATCCTAAAAGAGGAGATAGCGTTGAAGTGGTTTCCATGCAATTTACCCCATTAGAGCTGGGTGGGCCAGGTTTTTGGCAGGTGTTACTTGATTACCTATCTAAATTCCTTACTCCAATTTTGAATAGTTTGGTAATTTTGCTCTTTTTGCTACTTGTAGTAAGGCCTGTTGTGCTATCACTTATTAAGCCAAAAGTAGAAGAAGAAACTGCAGAGTTGGAAGAACTGCCAGAGGGAGAAGGAGAGGAAGTGGAGGAACCTCAGCTTAGCGAAGAGGAACTGGCTGCACTTGAGGCTAAACGGCCCTTTGAAGAATTAAAACAAAAGGTTGCAAATATTCTGGAAAAGCATTCAGACGAGGCATTGATTATAATAAAGAATTGGATGCGAGATGAGGTTAGGAGATAAAAAATATGGAAGAAATCAAAGACCCCAAGGAGTTAACTGGAGTACAAAAGACAGCTATCTTACTTTTGGCGTTGGGAGATCCGTATGTTCAAAAGATATTTAAAGAGTTGGATAGAGATGAGATAGTAAAAGTTTCAAAGGCAATGGTAGAACTGGAGACAGTGCCTCAGGAAATTGTAGAAGCAGTTTTGACAGAATTTTATGAGAGCTTTTTGTCTGGGAAAAGGGCGCTTGTTGGTGGTCCTTCACAGGCAAAGAGAATTTTGTCCAAGGTCCTTGATGGAGAAAGTGTAGAAGATATCATGAAGAGATTGGAAACTGAACATAAACCTCCTCCGTTTAAAGGGTTAGAGAATTATAGCCCCAATATTATGGCTCGAATTTTGGCCAATGAACATCCCCAGACCCTTGCCCTTATACTTGGACACCTTCCCCCCCATCAAGCAGCTGAGGTTTTGAAAAACTTACCTGCAGGGGTGAGGCCAGAAGTCCTTTTAAGACTGGCAAAATTGGAGAGTGTACCCCTGGAAATGTTATATGAAGTGGATTCTGTTTTAAGGGAACAATTAGAGGCTATGGGTGGTGAAGGTCAAAAAGTTGGCGGAGTACAGGCAGTAGCAGAGATACTAAATGCAACTGAACGTTCCATAGAAGAAGAGGTCTTGGCAGAGATTGAAACAGAATCACCACAGATGGCAGAAGAGATCAGAGAACTCATGTTTGTTTTTGAGGATATTAAAAACCTTGATGATCGTTCCATCAGGGAATTATTAAAAGAAATCTCCAACGAAGACTTAACGTTAGCCCTAAAAGGTGCATCAGATGAATTAAAAGAAAAATTCTTCTCCAATTTATCAGAGCGTGCAGCAACTATGATTAAAGAAGATCTTGAGATAATGGGGCCTGTAAGACTCTCAGACGTGGAACAGGCCCAGAGAAATATTGTGCGTATTGTTAGACAGCTAGAAGCTGAAGGTAGAATAGTTATCGCAGGTAAGGGAGGAGAAGATGTCCTCGTCTAAAGGGAGAATAATTGTGGGAAATACTGGTTTTGTAATAGACGAGGTGGAATTTGCCAAAAAGCATAACGAGCTGGATTTATGGGATGAGGAGACTGAAAAAAAATTTCTCAACAAAATAAAACAAAAGGCCTCTGTAGAGGCGTCAAACATAATAAAAAAAGCTTATGAAAAAGCAAAATCAATTGAACAGCAGGCCCAAAAGCAGGGTTATAATGAAGGATATCAAGAAGGTTTAAAAAAGGCACAACAAGAAATTGATGAGTTAAAATCTCAGATGAAAGATAGGTTTTTGGAATTGATAAATTCCATGGATAAGGAAAAACAAAAGATAATTAAATCTTATAAAGACGATATTTTGAATTTGATTCTGATTTCAGTGGAAAAGATAACAGGTTTTGCATATATTAAACAAAGAAAAAAGATTTTAGATGAATTACTTAATTCATGTTTAAAGGAAATTAAAGAAGCAAAGAGTGTAAAAGTATATGTTTCTGAGGAAGATTTGCCCCTGGTAGAGGAATTAATAGAGCCTTTTAAAGAGAAATATATTGACATAAAAAATTGGCATATTGTGAAAAAAGATAATATAAAAGCTGGAGAAGTAGTACTGGATACAGGTGTGGTTAAAGTAACGGATTCTTTTAATAAAAGATATGAGATGGTAAAGAAGATTTTAGAGGATGTTGAATTAAGTGATTAACCCATGAAAATAAAAGACGCAATCAATAAAATTGTTTCCCTTAAAAGCACAGATAGTTTTGGAAAGGTAAATAAGGTTATTGGCCTGGTAATAGAAGGAAAAGGACTAAATACATCCATAGGTTCAGTTTGTGAGGTGATACTTGAAAATGGCCAGTCCATTCCTGCAGAGGTAGTAGGTTTTAGAAATTCAACTGTACTTCTCATGCCATACGGTGAGCTAAGGGGCATAAAACCTGGATCATATATAAAAAATTTTAACACTCCTCCTTATGTTAAGGTTGGTCCTGAATTATTGGGGAGGGTAGTGGATTCTTTTTTAAATCCCCTTGATGGAAGGGGCAAAATAAATGTTGACAATTTGTATCCTTTATATGCAGAGCCCTTAAATCCCATTTTAAGGCGCCGCATAGATACACCTTTAGATGTTGGGGTGAGGGCCATAAATGGGCTTTTAACCATAGGAAAAGGGCAAAGAATAGCCATAATGGCAGGATCTGGTGTTGGAAAATCTACCTTACTTGGTATGATGGCGAGATATACAAATGCAGATGTAAATGTAATTTGCCTTGTGGGAGAACGTGGAAGAGAAGTTAATGAATTTATCGAAGATTCATTGGGAGAAGATGGACTAAAAAAGTCAGTAGTGGTAGTGGCCACTTCAGATTTATCTCCCCTTGAGAGGATAAGGGCGGTCTATACTGCCCAAACTATAGCAGAATATTTTAGGGATATGTCAAAGGATGTTCTTTTTATGATGGATTCAATAACCAGATTTGCAATGGCGTCCAGGGAAGTTGGTCTATCTATTGGGGAGCCACCCACTACTAAAGGTTACACTCCATCTGTATTTTCTCAACTCCCTAAATTGCTTGAGAGGGCTGGGACCTCTGATAAGGGTACAATAACTGGAATATATACGGTCTTAGTTGAAGGGGATGATTTTACAGAACCAATAGCAGATGCAGTTAGATCAATAGTAGATGGACATATTGTGCTAACTAGGGAGTTGGCAGACCAGGGACATTATCCAGCAATAGATGTGTTAAAAAGCATTAGCAGGTTAAGGTCTCAGATAATAGATAGGGAGCTTTATAAATTGGGCAATAAGCTCCTATCTACCTTGGCCACATATAAAAGGGTAGAAGACATGATAAATATAGGCGCATATTCAAAGGGTTCTAACACTGAGATTGACTATGCAATAGAGAAGATTGACAGAATAAATGAATTTTTAACCCAGGATGTAGAAGAAAGGTCCTCTTTAGAAGACTCCTTTGCAAGGCTAAGATCAATAATAGAGGATTGATGTCAAATTGTTTTTAATGCCTTGACCATCCAGCCACTTTAAAATAATAGTGATTAGTGATTCGTGATTAGTGATTTGATTTACGATTCCGATTCCCGAATCCCGATTTACGATTTACGATTTCCGATTTACGATTTACGAATCACAAATCACGAATTACGAATCACGAATCACGAATTACAGAACACGAGAGAGAGAATTATGGCCATAGAAAGGGAAGTAAAATTTATTATGAGGCATGGATTTGAAGATATCAGAAATCGGCTAAAAAATCTGGGTGCAATTTTTATAGACAGGTATTTTGAGCAAAATATTGTGTTTGATTATCCTGACAAAAGGTTAAAAAATCAGGGAATACTTGTAAGGCTAAGAAGCACAAATAAAACACATACCTTGTGTTTGAAAAAAACAATTTCTGCCCAAGAATTAAGGGGCGAAAAAGTAGCACAAGAATTTGAAACCATAATTGATAATAGGGAAAATTTTGTAATCACTTTGAGCAAGATTGGACTTGAAATATCTCTTAAGTATGAGAAAATAAGAGAAAAGTGGGAGTTTGATAATACAGTTATATGCCTGGACACCTTACCCTTTGGTGATTATTTAGAAATAGAAGGAACAGGAGATTTAAGAAAAGTGGCAACTGAGTTAGGTCTGGATTATGGGAATTCTTCAACCATGACCTATCATGAGATCAATGCTAAAATTAGAAAAAAATTAGGGCTTCCACCAATGGATAGTTTTGTTTTTAAAGATTGGACTAAATATAAAAAATCGTATAAAGGAGTTTTGGATTATGACTATGGAAAATAGACCAGAACTCCACGAAGAGACCCTTATAGAAGAAGAGCTTAAGGAACCACCTAAATATAAAGTTTTGCTTCATAACGATGACTATACCACAATGGAATTTGTAGTGGATGTTTTAATGAAAGTTTTTCACAAGAGCAAAGAAGAAGCAGTTGCTATTATGTTAAATGTGCACAAAAAGGGAGTTGGAGTCTGTGGGGTGTATCCAGCTGAGATAGCAGAAACAAAGGTGGCTTTAGTACACAAGATGGCTAGAAAAAAAGGATTCCCCTTAAAATGTACTATGGAAGAGGTTTAGCTATGTTAAGTAAAGATTTAGAAAAGGTTTTTGCTTTGGCAATTAGAGAAGTTAGGATTCGGCACCACGAGTTTTTGACCTTAGAACATGTGCTTTATGCCTATTTACTTGTGCCACAAGGGAAAAATCTCCTGAAAAATTGTGGAGTTAATGTAAACAAACTAAAAGGACAGTTAGAGAGGTACTTTATAGATAATTTAGATGTGTATCCTGAGTCCCAGGGACGGGAGGTTATCCAGACCCTGGCAGTGCAAAGGGTGATTCAACGGGCGATCTTTCATGTCCAGTCAGCTGAAAAATCACGTGTGGAATTAGGAGATTTTTTGGCTTCACTAATGGAAGAAGAAGATTCATACGCTACATATTTTTTAAAGAGTCACGGTGTGGAGCGGCTGGATATATTGGAATATATATCCCATGGTCAACCAAAAGAAGAGGCTGAAAATCCAAGAAGACAGTCTTTTCTGGAGAGGTATACCCAGGACCTTGTATTAAAGGCCCAGATGGGGCTTATAGATCCTTTAATTGGACGAGAAGAGGAAATTGAGCGTACCATACAGATTTTATCTCGCAGGAGGAAGAACAACCCTTTATATGTTGGTGAGCCTGGTGTAGGTAAAACTGCATTAGCAGAAGGTCTTGCACTAAAAATTGCAAGGGGAGAGGTACCAAAAAAGTTTCAAGGAACTAAGATATACGCCCTTGATATGGGATCTCTCGTTGCAGGAACCAAGTTTAGAGGAGATTTTGAAGGAAGATTAAAGGGAATTATCAACGAACTAAAAAAGAAAAAGGAAAATGTGATCCTTTTTATTGATGAGATACATACCATTGTTGGTGCTGGAGCAACCAGTGGAGGATCTTTAGATGCATCAAATATATTAAAGCCTGTGCTGGCTTCAGGGGAAATTAGATGTATAGGATCAACCACTTATGAAGAATATAAAAATTTATTTGAAAAAGACAGGGCCTTGTCCAGACGTTTTCAGAAAATTGACATTTTAGAGCCCAGCAGGGATGAAAGTGTTGAAATATTAAAGGGTCTTAAAAAATATTATGAACAACACCACAAAATTAGATATTCAAAAAAGGCCATAGAAGCTGCTGTTGACCTTACAATTAAATACCTGCCTGATAGGTTTTTGCCAGACAAGGCAATAGATGTAATAGACGAATGTGGAGCCCATTTTTCCTTAAAGGAGCGAAAGAAAAAGGTAATATCTGTAAAAGACATTGAAAATGTGGTTGCTAAGATAGCCCGTGTGCCAATTAGGAGCGTCACTACCTCGGATAAGGATAGACTTAAGAACCTGGAGGCAGAATTAAAACAGGTTGTCTTTGGGCAGGATCAGGCAATTGAGCAAGTTGTGCGCGCAATAAAACGTTCTCGTGCTGGCCTAAGAGACCCCAATAAACCTATTGGCTGTTTCCTGTTTGTTGGTCCAACAGGTGTTGGAAAGACAGAACTTGCAAGACAACTTGCTAATATTCTTGGAATTAATTTCTTGAGATTTGATATGAGTGAATACATGGAGCAACACTCTGTAGCGCGTCTAATTGGTGCTCCTCCAGGATACATTGGTTTTGATCAAGGTGGATTACTAACTGATAGTATTAGAAAACATCCCCATAGTGTTTTGCTTTTAGATGAAATAGAAAAGGCCCATCCAGACCTCTTTAATATATTACTTCAGGTTATGGATTATGCAACTCTGACTGATAATACGGGAAGAAAAGCAGACTTTAGACATGTAATCTTACTTATGACTTCCAATGTTGGTGCAAGGGATATGTCTTCTACATCCATTGGTTTTGCAAAAGAAGAAATTGAAGACAAAACACATATGGGTGTAAAGGCAGCGGAGAAATATTTTTCACCAGAGTTTAGAAATAGGTTAGATGGAATTGTTCCTTTTAGATCTCTTAATAGAGACCTGATGAAGATGATAGTAGACAAGTTCATTAAAGAATTAAATGAACAATTAAAGGATAAAAAGGTTCAAGTGTTATTGGATGAAACTGCAAGGGATGTTCTGGCGAAAAAAGGATTTGATCCAGATTATGGTGCAAGACCAATGAAGAGGGTTGTGCAAAAGGAGATTGCGGACCCACTTACTGATGAAATACTTTTTGGTAAGCTCAGTGGAGGAGGAAAGGTTTTAGTTATAGCCAGAAATGACGGAAAACAAGATAAACTTGAATTTAAGTTTGAAAATTAAAATACTCCCTTCCTGGTTATAATTATGAATACACACATATTTATGTGAAAAAAACTATATGCATTTATGAAAAAACTGCCAATTGGTATTTAGTGATTTTTTCTGCAATCCCTTTTGAAGGGTATAGAAAAAACACATTAGCCAAGTATGAAGGATATGAAGCATCTATTAATTGTCACTAAATCATAAAAACAACTCTTTTACAACATTTTCCAAATATTGTTTTTTCACCCCCCCCATTATATTTATATCTAAAATCAAAAGATCTCTTTGAGGATGGATTTTATTTACAGCTACAGATAAAAGGTGTTATGGTAATTTTCAAGTAAATCTATCTGTAAAAAGTGAACATTAGAAAAACACCTGTAGGTTATGGATATGATAAAATACGTTATTTTTGATGATGTCGCAATTTTTGCATATCACTATCTATAGGTTGAAAAAGACCTGACTTACGAAGGGATTGAGCTAATAACCCCGTAGAGACGTTTCATACAAGGTCTCTACTAATCACCAATTACGTTGAAAAAATAATGAAGATTGATAAAGGGGGGCCAAGACTTATGATTTATGATGAAAATTTAACAGAGGAAGAAAAAAAATTAATTCATGAAAAAATCCCACAAATCTTAGAAAAATATCCAGAAGTGAAGTTTATATTGTGGAAAAAGTTAATGGAGAGTTTTGCAGAGGAAAAAGAAACAGAATCTAAATTTGAAATTTTATTG
>Ga0256842_1001446_pt1 | contig 18936 bp, 23 predicted proteins | sample 4559240metaG_FD_185973 | JGI IMG/M metagenome (GOLD analysis project Ga0256842, IMG submission 185973) | Hydrothermal vent microbial communities from Guaymas Basin, Mexico - 4559-240 | ecosystem: Environmental > Aquatic > Marine > Hydrothermal vents | place: Mexico: Guaymas Basin | collected...
TCCAGTTCGTCAGCGTCAACGGGAAGGACCTGTCCGAGTCCGAGGTGCGCCGCTTCTGCCGCGAGGTGGAGTCCGAGCTCGGCTACCCGGCGGCGGATCCGCTGAAAATGCCCGAGGAGTTCCGGGAGCTGGTGCTCGACCTGATCCCGCCCGGCTAGTTCCGGGCCGCTCGCCTACCCACCCTCAGGTACACCCGGGCGCACCGCCGCACGCTCTCCACGTCCACCCACTCGTCCGGCCCGTGGATGTTTCCGCCCTTCGGCCCGAAGATCACGGAGTCCACGCCCGCCTCGTGCACCAGGTACTCGATGTCGCAGTGACCCAGCTTGAACCCGATCCGCCCCTCCATCCCCTCCCTCCGGGCCGCGCGCACCACCCACCTCACGACCCGGGAGTCGGCGTCCACCGCCGTCGCCCGGGAGGCGTGCCTCACCCGGACCTCCACCTCGTAACCGGGGGCGGCCCTGCGGGCGGCCCGCTCCACGCGCCGCCGCACCGAGTCCGGCGTGTCGCCCGGGATGGACCGGTAATCGACCGTGAGGCGGCACTCGTCCGGGATCACGTTGCTGGGACCGTCCGCCTCGATGCGCGTAACGCTTAACGACGACTCGACGCGCCCCACGCCCCGGACCCGGCGCCGGGACGGTTCCAACCGGGAGAGCTCCTCCACCACCCTCGCCGCGGCCTCGATGGGGTTCTTCCCCCTCTCCGGCTGGGAGGCGTGCGCGCTCCTACCCCGGATGACGACCTCCAGCGTGATCCGTCCCCGGTCCCCCACGTGCACCTCACCGTCCGTGGGCTCGCACACGATCCCACCGAGCGCGTCCAGCCCCCGCCGGCACGCGTACAGCGTGCCGTTGTCCTCCTCGCTGGGCGACTCCTCCCCCACGGTGGCCAGCAGGCCGAGCGGCAGCCCCTCGTAGCGCGCCTCCACCACCGCCGACACGGCCGCGGCCAGGCCGCCCTTGCAGTCCGCGGCCCCGCGACCGTACAGCCGCCCGCCCACCGTGCGGGGCTCGTACGGGTCGGTCACCCGCCACCCGTCGCCGGCGGGCACGGTGTCCATGTGCGCGTTGAGCACCACCCCGCTCAGGTCCCCGGCCAGCACGTTGCCCATCCCGTCCACCTCGTACGGGACCCCGTGCTCCTCCAGCACCTCCACGATCAGCCGCCGGACCTCCTCCTCGCGCCCCGTCACGCTGGGCGTGGCCACGAGGTCCCGAAGCAGCCCCTCCGGGTCCACCTCCATCCGGTTCAAGTCGACCTGGGTCCCCTTCGCCGGGCCCCCAGGCGGAATCCTTAGTTGATCGTATCGCGTTCCCGGAGGGAGAACGAGTTCACAATCCGTGCACTGAGGTTCACGAGTCGTGGGGGCGGCCCGCGTGCGCGAGGAGCTGACCCGGTTCGAGGTGACCCGGATCCTGGGCGCGAGGGCCCTGCAGATCGCGATGGGTTCCCCGGTGATGGTCGAGGTTCGGGGGGACGAGAGCCCGCTGGAAATTGCTAAAAGGGAGTTCGAGGAGGGGGTCATTCCAGTCGTGGTGATAAGGGAGAGGTAGGGGGAGTCGAGTGTGCCGGAGCCGGTCATCGACTACGACGCGTGCCGAGGCGTGTCCGAGTGCGGCGAGTGCATCGAGGCCTGCCCGATGGACGTGCTGGACGAGGAGGACGACAAGCCGGTGGTCGTGAACGCCGACGACTGCACGGGCTGCGGCGTGTGCGAGCAGGCCTGCCCGGAGGGCGCGATCGAGGTAAGGGATTAACGCACCGCGGGGCGCGACCGAGTCGGGGTCTGGGGGTGAGAACCCTTGGCGGAGGACGACGAGCTCCTCGTGCCGCTGAACGACTACCTCGCGGCCGGCGTGCACATCGGCACGCAGCAGAAGACGAAGGACATGGAACCGTTCATCTACCGGACCCGACCGGACGGGCTGCACGTGATCGACGTGAGGAAGACCGACGAGCGGATCCGGATCGCGGCCAACTTCCTCTCCATGTACAACACGGACGAGATCCTCGTCGTGTCCCGCCGGTACTACGGCCAGCGGCCGATCACCAAGTTCGCCGAGGCGACGGGCGCGATGGCCATCCCCGGCCGGTTCGTGCCGGGGACGCTGACGAACCCGGAGTACGACGGGTACGTGGAGCCGGAGATCATCGTGCTCACGGACCCGCGCGCCGACTTCCAGGCGCTGGTGGAGGCGCAGAGCGTGGGCATCCCGATCGTCGCGCTGTGCGACACGGACAACTTCACGGGCAACGTGGACCTGGCGATCCCCACGAACAACAAGGGACGCAAGGCGCTGGCGCTGGTCTACTGGCTGCTGGCGCGCGAGCTGCTGAAGAAGCTGGGCCGGCTGGAGGAGGACGAGGAGTTCGAGTACGACCCGGAGGACTTCGAGGGCCCGCCACCCCGCTGATTCCCCGGGGCCCCACCACACATGACCTACGGGATCTCCAAGCACCTGGAGCTCAGCGGGGAGTACAGGGACAAGCTGCTTCGGGGCGAGAAGCGCGCCACCATCCGCGTGGGCCGGGTGCGGGGCGCGCGCCCGGGTAAGGTCGTGTACCTGCACTGCGGCGGTTACGTGTACGGCAAGGTCCGGATCACGAACGTGCGCACGAAGCGGGTCCGCGAGCTGACCGACCGGGACGCGAGGCTGGACGGGTTCGAGAACCGGGAGGAGCTGATCAAGGCGCTGCGAGAGCACTACCCGAATCTCCGGGACGACGACCTGGTCACGATCATCGAGTTCGAGTGGGTGGAGAAGTTCGACGAGCCGATCCTGTCCGAGCACCTCCCCTACGACGGTCACGACCCGGTCGAGATCGCGAAGCGGGCGCTGGAGGAGGACGTTCCACTCTCCCCGAGGGAGCGGGAGCTGCTGGAGCTGCTGGTGGAGTGCGGCAGCATCCGAAAGGCCGCCAAGGCGCTGGGCGGCCTGGGTCACCGGGACAAGATCCGACGGGCCGTCCGCAAGGCGTACCGGCTGCTGAAGTCCCGGGGCCTGCTTAAGGGTGAGAAAGAGGATCGGTGAACCCCTAAACCGAATTCAATAAAAACCGAGGATTTAAGCCCAGCCCCAGGGCGTTCGGATTGCCGGAGGACGTCGAGCGTGAGCGGGTCGGGCTCCGACGGGAGCTGACGATGCTGGGTTTCGTTTCCACGATCTGCTGTACGGTGATCGGCGGCGGTATCAACGTACTGACGTGCATGATCCAGGCGAAGGCTCCCGGCGTCGGGCCCTACGTGCCGCTGGCGTTCCTGATCGGCGCCGTCCCGAGCCTGGTGGCCGGCATCGTGGCGGGCGCGCTGAGCGCGGCGGTGCCGAGGGCGGGAGGTCACTACACCTACGTGAGCCGGCTGTTCGACCCGTTCCTGGCCTACTTCAGCTCGTGGAGCCGCTTCGTGGGTGAGATCGGCGCGTTCGTGGCGATCGCCATCGGTGACGTGTCCCTGCTCGCGGCCATGTGCAAGTTCTGGGGCGCGCCGGGCGCGGCGGAGTGGCTAAATTCGCACACGCTCTCGGTCGCCACGCTGATCATCATCTTCACGTGGCTCGTGAACGTCCTCGGCATCCGCATCTACGAGGCCGTGGTCGACACGATGTTCTTCATCCTCTTAACGGGCTTCGCGATCGTCGTCGCCGCCGGGTTCGCGGGTTCCCCGGAGCTCACGCTGAAGGCCATCGGGGGCAGCGCGGCGCTCCAGTCGCTGATCAAGCAGGCGGGCGGCCTGCCGAAGGACGTGGGCTCGCTGAGCGCGATCTTCTCGGCCGCGGCCACGCTGGTGTTCGCCTACGTGGGCTTCGAGACGGGCACGCAGGCGGCGGGCGAGGTCAAGAACCCGGAGAAGACCGTGTTCCGCGGGATGCTGATCGCGCTGGGCATCATCACGGCGTACTACCTCCTGTACTCGGCCGCCGTGTACCACGCGGTCCCCTGGGAGTACATCTACGCCAAGGCCGTGCTGGCCAAGCAGGCCGGCTCGAACTTCACGGTGCCCGAGGCCATCGCGCCGGTCCTGAAGACGCTGTCCCCCTCCTGGGGCTCGGCGCTCGCCGGCTACGTCGCGTTCGTGGCCGCCATCGCCCTGCTGAGCGACCTCCCACCGATGTTCCTGTCGACGAGCCGAATGACGTTCGCCTGGGCGTACGACGGCATGTTCCCGAAGTTCCTCGCCAAGGTCCACCGGCGCTTCGGCACGCCGCACTGGGCGCTCACGGTGCTGATGATCGCCTCCGTCGTCCTCGTCTGGACGGTCGGGGAGTTCCTGAAGGCGGTCGACATCACCACGGTGGCCCTGCTGTTCACGTACACGTTCATCTGCATGACCGGCGTCGTCTGGAGGTTCGTCCGGCCGGAGATCTACGAGAAGGCGCCGCTCGGGGACAAGACCAAGCGCGCCATCCCCTGGCTGGGAGCCATCGGCACGGTGCTGAGCCTGCTGTTCCTGGGCGAGATCGCGATCAGCGACCCGAAGAGCTTCTACTGGTGGATCGCGCTGATGGTGCCCGGACCGTTCATCTTCTACTACGCGTACAGCCGCACGGTGAAGCGACTCGGGCCCGAGAAGGCCAGGAAGCGACTGATGGAGATCCCACCGGAGTAGGGGGGCCTCCCTCCCCATCCGCTTCGTCATCGAGCGGCTCATCGACGTGCTCCTCGACATGGAACGGCACCGTCACTCCCTGAAGGCCGCCCTCCGCAACGTGCTCCAGGGGATCACGGGGCCCCGGCGTCGGTTCATCCAGGCCCTGGCCCACGACCTCCTCCGCGTGCTGGGCAACGTGGACCTGGTGCTCAACGAGGTGCTCCGAGGCACCACCGTCGAGGAGCTCCACCCCGTCCTCCGCAACGCCCTCCGCGTCGGCACCTGGGAGATCCACTGGCGCGGCGAGCACCCCGGCCCCGTGACCAAGGTCGTGGTCGACATCGTCAAGGACCGGCTCGGCCGCCGCGACGCCGACTTCGCCAACGCCGTCCTCCGCCAGGTCGAGGACGTGGACCCGGACCGGGTGATCCGACGGATCAGCGACCCCATCGCCCGCCTCGCCGCCGAGCACAACTTCCCCAAGTGGTACGTCGAGCTCGTCCGGCCCGCCTTCCGCAACCTGGCCGAGCTGCGCCGCTTCCTCGAGGCCTGCAACGGCACCCCGGAGCGCTACGTCCGCGTGAACACCCTCGTCGCGGACCCGGACGAGGCCATCGAGCGGCTCGAACGGCGCGGGATCGAGGCGGAGCGGGACGAGGACCTCCCCGACGTCCTCCGGATCGTCTCCGCCGACACCCCGATCATTCGGACCCCGGAGTTCGAGCGGGGCGTGGTCTTCCCCCAGACCAAGGCCTCCGCGGCCGTGGCCCACGCGGCCGAACCGGAGCCCGGGATGACCGTGGTCGACCTGTGCGCGGCCCCGGGCGGGAAGACCACGCACCTCGCCCAGCTCATGGAGGGAGAGGGCGAGATCATCGCCATCGACATGCACCCCAAGCGGTTCAGGACGCTGCGGAAGCGCGTCCGACAGTTCCACGTGGACGACGTCGTGGAGGCCTACCGGATGGACGCCCGGGACGCGCCCGACCAGTTCGGCGAGCACTTCGCGGACCTCGTCCTCGTGGACCCGCCGTGCACGGGCACCGGGTCCGTGTACTCCAAGCCGGAGAAGCGCTGGGACCTCGAGACGACCGGGCAGCCGACCAAGTGGGCCCACCTGCAGTGGGACCTGCTCAAGACCGCGATGCGGCTCGTCAAGCCCGGGGGCCGGATCGTCTACTCCACGTGCTCGATCACCCTGACCGAGAACGAGCGCCTGATCGAGCGGCTCCTGCGCCGATACCAGCACGCGAGGCTGCGTAAACCACCCCTCGACTGGGCCTCCCCCGGCATCCGCATGCCGGAGGCCCGGCGCACCTGGCCCCACCTGCACCGCACGGACGGGTTCTTCATCGCCCGGGTGGAGGTCGAGTAGGGTCACGATGATGAGGCCTGCCGCTCGTGACGGGACTCCCCCGATGATCGGGACAGGCGTACCGCGGCGGCTGATCCCCTCACGCTCACGCCGATGAGGAAACGCCCCCACTGGGGACCCGATGACCGGAACGGCGGTGCCCGAGGCGGGATGACCGGGCGAGGCGGGGACCGACGGGCCGGATGAGGAGGCGCCCCTTGCGGGACCCCTACAGCTCCACCCTCACCGCCAGGGGCACGTAGCCCGGCTCCCCGCCCACGCGATCCGCCAGGTAGGCCGACTCCCGGATCCCGGTGCAGTGGCAGGCGTACACCCGGCGGACCCCGTGCTCACGCAGCGTCTCTACCACCCGGTCCAGCCGCTCCCGCGGCTGATCCATCAGGTGCAGCCCGCCCAGCACGCGGCGCGGCTCGTACCCCTCCAACAGCTCCCCCAGCTCGAAGTGACAGCACCCGACCAGGGCCAGGTCACCCACGACCAGCGACCGCTCCGGCATCACCTCGCCGTCGTACGTGCCCTCGAACGTCTCCGTCGCCACGATGACACCGTCGAGCAGGTCCACCTCGCCCCCGCCCGGCTCGATTACCCGGCCCCCACTCACCGCCTCCAGGCCTCCCGTGTGATCCCAGTGCTCGTGCGAGATCACGATGGCGTCGAACTCGGGGTCCATCCCGGCCACCTCCAGGTTGTGCCTGAGGACGTCCGTCGACGGGCCCGTGTCGAAGAGCACCGCGAAGTCCTCCGAGGGTACCTCCACCACCACCGCCAGGCCGTGCCGGGCCAGGTACGGCTCCCGGACCATGCCCACCCGGTTGTCCACCAGGATGCGCACGATCGCCTCCAAGCCGCTCACCCCGGGTTCCCACCGCCTCGGGAGGAGGCCAACCGGATCAAACCCTCGAGCACGCCCCCGTCCGAGCGCACGTGCAGGTGCGTGTACGAGGCCACGGTGTTCCCCTTCACCAACCCGTCCCGGCCCTCCTCGATCCCGCGACCCCGCTCCAGCCGGTACGCGAACTCGACGTCCTCCCGGACCTCCACCTCCGAGTAGTGAAACTCGTGTCCCCGAACGACCCGGCCGGGGCGCCCGAACGGGTGATTACCCGTGATCCTACCCTTCACGTACCCCAGCGCGACGAGCCGATCCCGCATCCGAGCGACCGCGTCAAACACGCCCACCATTTCGTGCTCCCGGCCGTCCGCATCCACCAGCTCCGAGCACAGGTACATCAGCCCGCCGCACTCACCCAGGATCGGCCCACCCTCCTCGTGGAACCCGCGCAGGTCCTCCATCAGCCGCCGGTCGAGCCGCTCCGCGTACACCTCCGGGTACCCGCCCGGCACGTAGACCGCGTCCACGTCCGGCAGCCGGTCCCCCTCCGGATCCACGTGCACCACCTCACCCGCCCGATCCAGGTACCTCAGGTTCTCCCGGTAATAAAAGGTGAAGACCCTGCCGGACACGACGGCCACCCGCACCCCTTCCCGGGGAGGGCTCGGGGGCGGGACCGGCTCGGCGTCGGGCTCCCCCGCCTCCAGCCCGGCGATCGCGTCCAGGTCGAGGTACTCGGACGCGACCTCGCCCCAGTACTCCGCCACCCGCTCGGCGAACTCGCGCCGCTCGTCCGCGGGGATCAGCCCCAGGTGCCGGTCCGGGATCACGGCGTCCCGCAGCCGGGGCACCACCCCGAGGACCCGCACCCCGGGACAGTATCGCTCCAGGGCGCGGCGCAGCAGCCGCTCGTGACGCTCACTACCCACCCGGTTGAGGATCACCCCGGCGAGCTCCACCCCCACCTCCCGGGCCAGGTCCAGGAACCCGCGCACCTCGGCCGCCACGGTGGTGGCGTAGCTGCGACAGTCCACGACGAGCACGACCGGGGCGCCGATCAACCGGGCCACGTGCGCCGTGCTCCCCTCCACCGTTCCCTCACCGTGCCCGTCGAACATCCCCATGACCCCCTCCACCACCGCCCCCGTGAACCCCCGGGTGGCGCGCCGGAAGGTGTCCACCACGCCCCCCTCGCCCATCATCCACACGTCCAGGTTGTAGCTCTCCGCCCCGGCGGCCACCTCCAGGTACGTGGGGTCGATGTAGTCCGGCCCCACCTTGAAGGGCCGGACCCGGTACCCCTCCTCCCGCAGCGCCCGGAGCAGCCCGATGGTGAGCGAGGTCTTCCCGCACCCGCTCCGGACGCCCGCGATCACCACGCCCATCACGGGACCCTACCCCCGCGGGTGGAACTCAACGGTCACGAGGACGGCGGAGGGAAGCTCGGAGCGCACGCACCGGATCACCCGCTCCCTCAGCCTCCACAGCTCTCGGAGCCGCAGGTCCGGGTCCGCGGCGACGACCACGTCGATCTGGTAGACGGGGCCCATCTTCCGCCCGCGGACGATGACGGGCTCGGCCTCGCGCCCGGACAGCTCCCGCTCCAGCGCCCGGTGGATCCGGTGGAGCAGCTCGGGCGGCGGGGCGACGTCCATGAGCTCGTGCACGCACTCCCAGCCGACCTCCACTCCCATCTTCACGATCAGCCCGGCGACGAGGAGCGCGGCGACCGGGTCGGCCCACGGGTACCCCGCCAGGGCCCCGAGGATCCCGGCGGCCGCGGCGAGCGAGGAGAGCGCGTCGCTGCGGTGATGGTGTGCGTCCGCCCGCAGCGAGGAGCTCTGCGCGCGCTCGGCCAGGCGGATCGTGTACCGGTACATCGCCTCCTTGACCGCGGCGGAGGCGAGCGCGACGAGCAGGGGCAGCGTCGAGACCACCGGGGTCGGGTGCCGGAGCCGCTCGACGGACTCCCACCCGATGGACGCGCCGGTGCACGCCACGAGGACGGAGACGACGAGCCCCGCGAGCACCTCCGCCTTGTAGTGACCGTACATGTGCCGCTCGTCGGGCGGCCTTCGCGCGATCCGGGCCCCCAGGTAAACCAGCGCGGAGGCGACGACGTCGCTGGCCGAGTGCATCCCGTCCGCCACGAGCGCCCAGCTGTTCGACAGGACGCCGATCGCCACCTTGGCGGCCGCCAGACCGACGTTACCCACCACGCCCACGATCGCGCCCGTTTCGATGCGATCGAACCGCTCCTCCAACCCCGAACGTCCCCACCAGCGCGGCCAGGCTCAGGGCGCCGGAGACCGCGGACGAGAGCGACCATCCGTCCCAGCCGCCGGCCGTGATCGCGCCGATGAGGGGCTGGTTGACCGCGTACCCGACGCCGATGGCCAGCGAGATCGCCCGTACCCCCCGGCCGCCTCCGCTGTATATGTTGGCCGCGTAGTACATCAGCCCGCAGGCCACCCCCGCCAGCAGCACGCTCGCGAGCGAGTAGCCCAGCAGCCCCGCGACCCCCGCCAGCAGCCCCGCCAGCGCCGCCGACAGGTCCTCCCCGAGCGAGGGCCCCAGCAGCTGCGCCAGCCCGCTGGCGGCCGTCATCGCGGCGATCACGGGCCCGTAATGGGGCTCCACCCGGGGAGCGATCAGGGTGACGGCGGAGTTGGGCAGCGTGGAGGCGAAGGTCAGGAGCAGCGCGGCGGGGAAGGAGCTCCGGTACCCGTGCTCCCGCGTGACCTCCTCCTGGGGTCGAAGCCGCACGGACAGCAGCGGCAGGCCGAACACCGCGGAGCACGCGCTCAGGACCAGGCACCACCGGAACGGGTGACTCAGGGAGGAGGAGACCGCGTACCCGACGATGAACCCCAGGTTCGAGGCGAGGTTGTTGATCGACACCACCCGGCGCCCCATCTGCACGGCGGCCGCCACGCTCGACGTGAAGGAGAACGCCGAGCACGCGCCCTGAAGGGCGCGCGCGATCCCCAGGGTGTCGATCGAGGGGGCGAGCAGGAACGGGGCCAACGACGCCCCGTACCCCAGGCACCCCAGCGCGATGGGGATCCCGGCCGGCGTGCCCTCCAACCTCCGAGAGACCGGAACGGAGACCGCCGCCATGGTCACCGAGAACAATGAGAGCACGAGCCCGGCGACGAGCTCGCTGCCGCCCACCCGGTACACGTAGGCGGGGACGTTCGGGAGCACCAGGGCCGACGCCACCGAGATCACGAAGGAGTTCACGTACAGGCTCACTCGGGTGACGGTCGCCCGCGAGTCCAACGCCCCCCGGGGGAGGTGCCCGTTGAACGACCTCGAGCGGCTCGCTCGACGGTTGGAGGGGAACCTGTCCCGACTGCTCGGCAGGAGGATCGTGATCCCGGTGGCGGAGGCCTACGCCCGTAGGTGCGGGTGCCGAGGGCACGCGCTGTACGTCCGGGGTCTGACCCGCGAGGACGTCGAGGTCCTGGCCGACGTGCTCGCGGAGGAGCTCAAGGGGCTGGGAGAGGGAGAGCCCGCCGCGGAGCTCGATCGCGACCTGGTTCGGGCCCTACGGGTCGGGCGATGGTGCGAGCGGCACCGGCCCGGCCGGCACCCGGCGCTGATGCCGCTCCGCTAGCGGCGCACGTGGACCCCGTGCCCGGGGATCACCGTCGGGTAGGAGAGCACCCGCTCCAGCGACTCCCTCGCCCGCTCCCGGTCCCACGCGACGGCGGGCGGCACCCGCTCCACCGCGTTGTCGGGCGTCGGGCACGCGTCCCCGGCCACGATCAGGTGATCCTCCACCGCCACCGACACGTGACCCGGCGTGTGGCCCGGGGTCTCCACGATCTCGACGCCCTCGGGCGGGTCGAGCCGGTCGACGTCGTCCACCTCCACCGGGATCGACCCGGCCTCCTTCGGGTGGGCGTAGAAGTCCGGCTCGAAGGCCCTCCGGACCTCCTCGGCGTTGCCCACGTGGTCGTGGTGACCGTGGGTGAACACCACCGCGTCGACCCCGTACGGCTTCAGTCGCCGGATCAGCCGCCCCGGCCGCTCGCACCCCACGTCCACGAGCAGGTTCACCTCGTCCGTGATCAGGAGCACGACGGTGGAGTCGGCCCGGAGCACGCTCCCGTCCGCGCCCCGCTCCAGGTATCCCGGGCGGACGACGACCACCCCGACGGGCACCCTCCTTCACCCCTCGCCGTAGTCCCCAGAGTAGGTGCCGGCCCCCTCGGCCCGGATGAAGACGGCCTGAACCACCCGCTCGCCCCGGGCCAGTCGGTACGGCTCTCGGTGATGGTTCACCGCGAGCACGCGGATCCGCCCGCGGAACCCCGGGTCCCCCACCGCGGTGTGCACGGCGACGCCGGACCGGATGAGGGTGGAGCGCGGAAAGAACAGGGCCACGGTGTCCTCCGGGATCTCGAGCCTCGGGGACAGCTCGAGCACGTAGGGCTCGCCCGGCTCCAGCCGGTACACCCCGTCCTCCGGCTCCACCTCCCGGTACCCCGGCAGCCGTTTCTCGTCCCCGCGGAACAGACCCGCCTCGCCACGCAGCCGGTACGCGCGCCGCAGCCGCAGGTCGATCCCCGCGGGCTGGTACTGTTCCTCATCGAGCCCGGGGAACAGCCGCCGGAGCAGCCTCTCACCCAGGATCATCCGGATCCGTCCCTGGGCTTGACGGGGCGGAACACCTCGAAGAACCTCTTGGGGTTCCTCAGCGACTTCCCGTCCTTGGGCTTGATGATCACCCGGTTCCCGGTCAAGGTGGACGCGATCATGCCGCCGTCCTCCCGCCAGCCCTGGAAGATGACCACGTCACCCCTGGAGAGGCCCGTGCTGATCCGGCTCGGGTCCTTGATCTGCAGCATCGTGCCCTCCTTGAGCTCCTCCGGGTCGCTGATCGGCAGCCGCGAGTAGTCCCCGAACCGGCTGGAACCGCCGCCGAACGCCGTGGTGACGCGGCGTCGGATCCGATCGCGGTCCACGCGCTTCCGAACCCGGCGACCCAGCTGCCCGCGCCGGGCGATCGCGAGCGCGGCCACGCCGTGATCCCGGAGGTCCCGGGACTCCACGTTCTCCAGCTTGCCCGAGGAGAGCCGGTAGAGCGCCTCCTTCGTCGTCTCTCGCTCGTCCACGAGGATCACCTCGGCGTCCTCCAGCACCCCGCGCACGGCCCTGACCGCGACCTCGTGGCCCGGCCCGTTGCCCACGTACACCAGCGAGGGCTCCTCCCGCCCCGCCAGGAACATCTCCAGCGTCTTCCGCAGCTCCCGGACCTTGTCCTCCTCCGACGGGCCCATCAGCTTGACCGAGGTCACGTCGCACGGGCCGCGCCGCGGGATGTACGCGAGTCCGAAGTTCACCTCCCCGGGATCGATCGACAGGATCGGCCCCTCCACGCCCGAGGACGAGAGCAGCCGGACCCGGGCCCGACCCGACGTCTCCCGCATGAGCTCGTCCACCAGGTCGTTGAGCCGCGGGGCCGGCACCACCGCCTTCAGGCTCCGCTCGTCCGACTCGATCACGTGACCCTCGTGCTTGTAAACCAGCGAGGCGGCCTTGCCCACGTTCCCCACCTCGATCAGCACGTTCTCCAGCGGGTACAGCTCGAAGATCCCCGCCTCCTCCACCGCCGCCGCCAGCGCCTCCGCCAACGCCTCCGGCTCCGCCTCGCCCTCACTGAGGATGTTCACCACCAGCCCGTCGAGCCCCAGCTCGTCCGCCACCAGGTGCGCCGTCGTGATCTCGTCCGTCGTCGCCCGATCCTTCCCCCGCCGAAACACCCGCACCCCCTCCGTCGCCCGCGGCAGGACCTCCACCTCCACCGGACCGTACCGACCCCGCGCCCGCCGGCCCACCGTCTTCACGCCCTCAAACTCCCGCGACCGCACCTCCACCCGCACGCCCGCCTCCTCCAGCTCCGACCGCACCCGATCGAAGTGCACGTCCCCCAGGCACGACACGACCAGCGTCCCGTCGTCCCGCACCTCGTACTCCAACCCCATGTTCCGGCGGGAGAGGTCCCGCAGCACCTCCACCGCCCGCTGGGTGTCGTCCACGTCCACCACGAAGCGGACGCACGGCCGCACGTCCTCCGGGTTATCCACCCGGTAACCGCCGCTCTCCGTCAACAGGTAGCCCGTCTCCGGCGCCCGATCCAGGGCCGCCAGCACGATGTCCCCCGGTCCCGCCGACTCGACCCGCTCCCGCTCGGGCGAGAACACCGCCTTCACCCGGAACTCCTCGTCCCGCACCCTCAGCGTCATGCCCGGCTCCAGCGTGCCCGCCCGCACCACGCCCAGCGCGGCCGCCCCCACGCCCTTCATCCGCCGCACGTCCACCACCAGGAACTCCGTCTCGTCGTCCGGATCCCCGTACCCGCACGGCTCGATGTGCTCGACGATCGCGTCCAGCAGCTCCTCGATCCCCTCCCCCGTCTTCGCCGACGTGGGCACCGCCGCCTCCGGCTCGAGCCCCCGCTCCCTGACCTCCCGCACCACCCGCTCGAAGTCCGCACCCTCCTTATCCATCTTGTTAACGGCCAGAACGACCGGCAACCCCAGCTCCTTCGCCTCCTCGATGATCACCTCCGTCCGCGCCTGCACCCCCTCGTCCGCCGCCACGACCAGGACCAGCCCGTCCGCCAACAGCAGCGCCTTCCCCACCTCCTCCCGAAAGTCCGAGTGACCCGGCGTGTCGATGAACCGGATCTCCACGCCCCTCCACTCCGCCGGGATCACCTTCATCACGGCCGTGATCCCGCGATCCAGCTCGAACCCCTCCGAGTCCGGGAACTCCCCGGTGATGCACTTCAACAGGGACGACTTACCGTGATCCACGTGACCCGCGATCGCCACGTTGACCTTCCTCACCCACCGCGCCCCCAACGACCGTTAACCAGGGTGACTACTACTTGACCCGAGTTTACATCGTCGGGGCCGGGCCCGCGGGCTGCTGGATCGCGAGACGACTCACCGAGTTGGGCCACCGCGTCACCCTCATCACCGGACGCGGACCCAGGCTCGTCCGCGAACGCTTCGACGAGTGCCTCGTATATTACGGGCTGGGGCCCGGCGGATCCGCCCGCTACTCCATGGGCAACCTCGGCTTCTGGGGCCCCAAACGCCTGGAACGCCGCTTCCAGCGCGCGATCACCGACCTATCGACGCCCATCGAACGCCCCCCGGACGACGTCCTCACCGACCACGACCTCAGGCTCGAGCGCGCGGCGAGGGACCTCGGCCTCAAGGCCGAACGCGCGCCCAAAGCCATCGACTTCAACCGCTGCACCGGCTGCGGCCGCTGCCTGGAGTGCCCCCACCGCGCCAAGTGGGACCCGACGCGCGAGCTCCCCGACGACGTCGAGGTGATCGAGGACCACTGCCTCGAACTCCGCACCGCCTCCGGCCGCGTAACCGAGCTCATCCTCGAGCGACGACGACTCCGACTGGACGAGGACGACGCGGTCGTGCTCAGCGCCGGGTGCCCCGGAACCCCGGACCTCCTCCGGCGCAGCGGCATCGAGACCGACGCACCCCTGTTCGCCGACCTCTACGTCCACGTCGTCTCCAACCTGAGGACCCCACCCGGGCTCCAGATGCCCGTGATCGTCCACGAGGACGAGTACATGCTCTCCCCACACCGCACCTCGCGGCACCCCGACCGGTACGCCCTCATGGTCAAGATCCGCGACGAGCTCACGGGCAGCGTCGCCGAGCGACGGAAACCGGTGACCGCGGCGGACGCCACCCGACTCGCCGAAGGGTGCGCCCTGGCCGGCGAGCTCCTCCGCGAGCTGGGCGCCCACGTCGAAACCGTCACCCGACCCGCCGGCGCCCACCCCGGCGGCGCGCTCGCCGAGCGCCTGGACCGCGAGTACGGGCTGGAAGGGTTCGAGAACCTGCACGTCGTGGACGTCAACGCCCTGAACGAGGCCCTCGGCCGCCCCACCATCGGCGCGATCCTCGCCCTCGCCGAGGACTTCACCGACCGCTGGCCCGGCTAGTCCTCCTCGATCAGCTGCCACTCCGCGTACCCCGGCACGTCGAACCGCCTCCGCCTCAACCGCACGCACCGCACGTCCGGCCGCGTCTTCACCGTCACGAACGCCCGCAGGACGTTCGAGACCGTCGCCTCCTGAAAGACCAGCCGCCGCCCGTCCCGCATCACCAGCTCCGTCCTCACGTGCCGATGACCCTCCGGCACCCCCACCCGCGCCCGCTCCACGTCGTAGTTGCTGAACACCTGCTCGTACAGCGGACGCAGCAGCCCGCTCACGTCCTCACCACCCACCCGCACCTCCCCCAACGGCAACCTCCGCTCGTACGCCCGCAGGAGCACGTCGAACGCCGTCAGCACGTGCCGCCACGACCGCGCGCACTCCCCCAGCTCGAACTCCAACCGCGACGGCCGCTCCTCGCTCAACCGGCGCATCACGTCCGCCAGGTACTCCTCGTACGAGCCCCACCGACTCACCGCGCACCCCTCCACCCGACCGTAGCACACCGTCGGCACCCTCAACGCGAACCCCCCAACCACCACACCACCACCGGCACCGTCACCAACGCGACCACCGTCGTCGTAAACACCAACGTCGCCACCACGTGCGGCCGCAGCCCCAACAGCTCCGCCAACACCAGGTTCATCAACGCCGGCGGCATCGCCGCCTCGAGCACGACCACCCGACCCTCCCACCCCGACGGCCCGACCAACCACCCCAACACCGGCGACAGCCCCAACTTCACCCCCCACACCACCGGCAGCGCCCGACCCACCGCCACCTCCCACCGCAACGACGCCCCCAACGACACCATGATCACCGGCACCGCCGACGCCCCCAGCGTCTCCAACGCGTGCCGCGCGACCCCCGGCAACGGCAACCGCAGCAACGCCCACACGATCCCGGCCAACGCCGCGAACGCCGGCGGAAACCGCAGGCTCATCCTCAACGGACACCCACCCCGCGCCAGGAGCAGGTACGCCCCGATCACCGACAGGGTCGTCCCAAAGTCGTAGAACACCGCCGCCTCCAACCCACCCCGCCCCAGCACGGACAGGCAGACCGGGTACCCCAGGAACCCCGTGTTCCCCAACCCCGACGCCAACCCCACCGCCACCGCGTCCCGACGATCCAACCCCACCCACCGACCCACCCCGTACCCCACCAGACAGCAGACCGCCGCCACGCCCACCGACACCAGGACCAGCAGCGCGTAGCGCACCACCTTCCCCGGCGGCAGCCGCGCGACCGTCGCGAACACCAACGCCGGCATCGCCAGGTACACCACGTACGCGTTCAGGTGCGACGGCGCCTCCTCCCCCAACGCCCCCACCCGACGCGCCACGCACCCCAACCCAACCAACGCCAACAGCTCCAGGAACGCCCGCAGCCCCTCCATCCCGCTCCCCCTCGAAATAAATTTGAACGTTTCAAATCTTACTGAAGAGGGCCGAGCCCATGACCGAAGAGCCCAAGGTCACCGCCGAGGTCCTGGACAAGGGCCACTGCGCGGTCGAGTTCGCGGGCGAGCGGAAGAGGCTCACCAGCAGCAAGATCGCGAAGGGAGACGAGGTCACCCCGGTCCACATGTTCCTCTCGGGCCTCCTCGCCTGCGTCCTGATGAACGCCGACGCCGCCCTCCGAGAGGAGAACATCGACGCCGAGGTGACGGGCGAGGCCATCGGAGAGCGCGACTTCGACCGCGGCGCCATCACCGACATCCGCATCAAAATCCGCGTGAAGCTGCGCGACGACACCGACCCCGAGGAGGCCAAGAAGATCGCCGAGCGCGGCGCCGACCGGTGCATCATCAGCCGCACCCTCGGACACGCCATCGTCCACAAGGAGGTCATCGTGGAACCCGGGTAGAACCGCCCGGCCAAAAACCCACCCACCGCACCGCCGCGCGGCCAGCGGGCCGAACGCTGCCCCCTCCTTTCAACGCACCCAGAACGGCCTTCAGGGTCGGAAAACCACGGCCCCTCTCCCCCTACTTCCCTCCGGGATCACCGCCCGGCTCCGAGCGTGGATAGCCTCCTCTCATTGTAATCGCGGGAGATCGAGGACTGCAGGACCGAGACTCAGGGTGACCGAGTGGGTGAACTCGCCTCCGTCCTCCGACCCCTACTCCTACTGATTACAATGGGAGAAGGCCGAGATGATCGTGACCGTGCAGGCGGAGTACCGGTACCAGGAGTCCCAGGACCACGTAGCCGGGAGGCTCGAGTTTCCCAACCTCCCTGCCGCCGAGCCCGTCGAGTCAGAACGTTTTTAAGCTCCGGGGTGATTACAATAATGTGGGCGGGCCCTTGGGGGTGCCGGGGTCGTGACCTGGGAGGGCGTGCCCATCCCCCAGGACCCGGTCGAGCGTATCCGCGTCCTGCGCGTGCTTCGGGAGGTTTACCGCCGCGAGGTCAAGCCCGAGCTGAAGGAAACGTACCGGCGGGTTGGCGGTCGGACCTACGGGCCGTATTACGTGGCCTACCTCAAGCGCGTGCGGAGCAAGGGGTTCGACCTGCCCCGGGTTTTCTACCTGGGGAAGGAGAACGAGAGCGTGAGCTTCGTCCGCTGGCTCGAGGAGCGGTCCGAGGGGTTCGTACTGCGGCTCGCTCGATTGGCCGTTCGGCACCTCCGGGCCGCGCTGGAGAGGCTGGTCGAGGAAGCGTCGGGCGGTGAGGTGAGTCATAAGCGGGTGGCTCGGGTGCTCTCGCTCGCGTTCGAGCTGCGGCCCTCGGGCTCGGCCAAGCTCAAGAGGTTGTTGGAGAAGGCGCCCGGGTTTGCTCGGTCCGTGCTGGGTCCGTGGCCGGCGTGGTTCGCGGATCGGGTGCTTCGGAGGCTCCTCCTGCATCGGACTCGGGACGGGGAGTGGGTGCGGGACGTGCTCTGGGAGCTGGAGCGGTGGCGGCTCCGGCACGGGGAGTAGTGCGTCCGTAACGGGTTGATCGAATCGCATGCCCCTCCGGGCAGGTACGACGGTCCGTGCGAGCAAGAGGTGGTTGGCCTTACGGTCGAAGGGTGATCAAAGGGAAGCGCCCACCCTTCCTCGATCATCACCGCCAATGCCGGGACGGGAGGAGGTACGGTCTCTATCACCGACTTCGACCCCTACCTCGGCAAGGGTTGGCGGAGCTCAGTGAGGAGGCGCAGCGCCTTCGGGACGAGTTGAAAAGGCTGGGAAGTGCTGGAAGAGCCCGCCGACTGGATAGGGATGTTTCGAGGAAGGCTTGAGACCGAGAGCACACTCCGTAAGTCCCGAGGACCCTGAGACCGTGAAACCAACGCCTCGCGCGTTAGGGCCGGCCTTGCCGGCTCGAGGACTTTCCTCTTGGGCCGCCAACCGCTCCACGAACCACACCGGATTCGCCCTCCACGGGTGAATCAGACGCGGGTGCGGTGCCTACGGGAGCGCTTGAGGTAAGCCGCGCGGTGCGACCTCGACGGAGTTGGTGGTGAGGTCGAGGAAGGTGTGGAACCAGTCCACGAGGCGCTGGTTCTTGCCGACTTCTTCCCGCCCCCGTTCCCTGACTTTGAGACCGCGAAGGAGAGGCCGATGAAAAACCCAATGTTCCAGGCGGCGGTACGGCTAGCGTACTGGGTCGCCACAAACATCCCGTACTTGTTGGTACAACTGGCCGTGGACTAATTACGGCGACCGCATCAGCTGCTGTTACTACGAGGGCCCGGCGGCAGTACTCTTGCGCCCAACTCACGGCTGGAACTGCGTAGACCACGCCGTGCTTACGGTGGCGCTGTATCGAGCCGCAGGGCTTCCAGGGTACGTGGTCGGTGAGTGGTTGGGAGGCGAGGCGCACTCCTGGACGGCGGTATTCGTGCACGACCCGGACAGCGGGAAATGGCACGAAATCTTCATCGACCCGACCAGCCCGTTCAACCACGGCATTCAGCCGAGGATCTGGGGATACTACCACTACGACTACGCCTGAACTGTGAACACAGCCCCGGGCGACGATGACGAGGTGAAGGAGTACAGGCCCAGACCAGTGGGCGTAGCGGTGGCGGCTGTGGCTTTGACACTGCTGGCCCGACGCCCCTCCTCTTAACCTCTAACACCTTTTTCGGGGGGACGCGCTCTTGCTGCTGGTGCTGGTCGCGTTGTTCGCGCTGGTCCAGCCCGCTGGAGCGCTGAC
>Ga0256842_1001447_pt1 | contig 18933 bp, 16 predicted proteins | sample 4559240metaG_FD_185973 | JGI IMG/M metagenome (GOLD analysis project Ga0256842, IMG submission 185973) | Hydrothermal vent microbial communities from Guaymas Basin, Mexico - 4559-240 | ecosystem: Environmental > Aquatic > Marine > Hydrothermal vents | place: Mexico: Guaymas Basin | collected...
TGTAGCCTGAACACTACTAGTATATCAAGTGGTGATTTTTTTGTATAACTTCCGTTTCCGCACCCGCATAGCGGGTGGTTTTATGTTTCGCACGCTTCGCGAACTCAACTGACTAAAGTCTACAATAAAAAAGAGATGTTGATTATCAACATCTCTACTTTACTCAAAACTTCTTTCCGCCACAGCCTTTAAAAATCCAATCACATATATCTCTACAATACTTATAATTTTTGTGTGATTTTTTTCTAAAAAGTATACCTAATTTATCCTTTGAAATTTGAACTTGCACTGACTTAAACATGTCTAACATATCTTCACTACTTAATGATAGCGCAATTTTCATTTTTTTAAGCACAACATTGTTAATACTTTTAGGATCGTCAACTAATGTTGGTTGTCTTTTCTCTTGTCCATCCTTCAACGGTTTTTCTCCTCTAAATAATACAATCAAACCATTTAGAAATGATTCCAAATCTTCATATTTTAAAGGCTTTTCATTTTCTCCTAGTAATAACAACTCAGCTTTAGCTTCTGATATCTCTATCTGATCTAATTTAAATATTCTAACTAAATCAACAGCTTCAAAATCTAGGGCCTCACTAATTTTCATTAATATTTTAGCATTCTTTATATCACTTTAACAGCATTTCTAGCAACACAACTTGGCATTTCATTTTCTAATTTCCAAGTAAAACTAATTGATCTATACCATAATAATCAACATATTTTGCTAACCATAAAGTTATACTTTCTATTTTTCTAAATATATTTTTTGTGATGGATATGCAAATTCAATGTTTTCTTCTTTCATAAATGCTTCATATATCTTTTCATTTATGAAATTATTACTATCTCTTCTTTTTCTAACAAAAGATAAATATCTAAGTTCAATTTGAATACCGCTTTCTTTTATACTAAAATACGTTATTGGAGTTAATTTTCCTGGCTTTACTGCAAATTTTTTAGACATTTCTTTTTGCTGTTCTTTTATTTTTTTAAATATTGTTTCATCCATTGATTCATTAGCTATCTCCATAATTATTTCTTTTGCTCTATCTTTATCACTTTCAAAAGTTATTAATATATTAATTTCATCCCATATTGCATTAAATCCTGATGTAAAATTAAAAAAAGGATCCGTAAAAATTTTACCTGTAGGAATCGTAACAAGTCTACCAGTTGACTGATCTAATTTTACCCAGTTTCCAACTTCAAGTACAACTATATAAAACACACGAATATCGATAACATCACCTTTTATATCTTTATATTCTATTCTATCTCCTATTTCAATTGGTCTTTTTATCATTAATAACATCCAACCTACTATATTTAATATAACTTGGTTTAATGCTATTGCAAGACCAGCTGAAGTAAAACCTAATATCGTAGTTAAAGAAAAATTATTTTGTAACCACACATTCAGCACTATCAAAACAATAATAATTGTTCTTATATATCCAATCCATTTTCTAGTTAAATGTTTTGTTCTAATAGCCTCTTCTTTTTTTAGTAAAACTTTCGTTATTAAAGCAGATAATATATATACTATTAACGTTGCTAATACAGTAATTAATAATTTTTTATAAAAAATTTGATTCAAATCTAAACCTCCATTTTTATTTTGATTAAACTTCTTTTATACTTTCATTATCCTATAATGAAATGAAAAAATCTATATAAATCTCAAAATATACTACATATGAAGCAAATTAATCATCAAGAAGTTCTATATTGCTTATTTTTAAAATAAATCATTACCATTCTTTTTCTCTTTTTCCTTAATTTTTTTTATTATTAATTTGTTTTTATTAAATCACTATATTTTCATGTTACTGATTAAAAATTCATTAATGCTTACTATATTATAATAATATAAGCAAAAATGACCTTCTTATAAGAAAATCATTTTTAATTAGTTTTATTTAATTGTTCACTATATCTTCAATGCTTTTTAAAATACTATCATCTACATTCTTATTGAAATAAATTACAGGAGCTCTAAAAGAACTAAGCTTATTCCTATTATTATCCATTGGAATTAAAAGTTGATAATCTTCTTCAAAATCGTTCCAATCAACTAAAGTTGGTATTGAAAGAAAATCTTCCATGCACTCTTCTTTCGAATCATAATATTCAACATTATTCAAGAAAGCGAAATCTTTTTCAACAATTGATTTTGATATATATGTTTTTATAGCCACTTCACCTAATTGTTCTTCTAAGATAAAACTTTTTTGAGAATATGCTAATGTATAACCGTTTTGAAGTCTTTTTTCTTTCACATCTAATTTAAGTTCCCTTTGATAAGCTTTTCTACCTATCATAATCATATCTATTTGATTGTTTCTCAGCATTGATAATACTCCAGCTGCACTTTGTCCATTAACTATTTCAATATCAAGATTTTTTTCTTTAATTTTCTCAATATATGGTAGCATGGTTGGGCAATAACTTAATCTTAATTTTTTCATTCTTATCATCTCCATTAATTAATAATCTATTTATTTTTCATAGTAGGAGGAACTAATAATTTACCATTTAAAGTTCCAACTACTGATTTCACAAATGTAATAATCCATAGGTATACTAATATTACTGCTAAAATTACAGCATACCATTGTAAAAAACTTACCTTTGTATATGCATAAACTTTAAGCGCTGATAAAGTATATGCTGACATCGGAAATATAAATGCCCACCACGAAAGTGAAAAAGGAATTTTACCCGCTTTCATATAAGTAAATGTAATTGCTAATATTAAGAAAAATGCCCACATTCCAAATCCCCAGAACATAAGTGAAAGTAATTTTATAGTACTAACATCAGAAATTAATCCAAGCAATTTTGATGCATCAGCTAACCCCATCAAACTAACAGTTCCAATTCCAATTGGTCCAATAAGAATCCAAAATGTTGGTGCAACCATAGAAGGTGGCATTTTATTAACAATAAATCTTCTAAAAATTATAGTTGTTAAAATAACAAATAACATAAATCCAGTTCCAAAAAAACTTATATCAATTATATTTATAAATTTTGCAAGTGAAACGTTAGAGATAAAATATACTTTAACAAGCATATTTCCTAATAAAGGTAAAATTATACTTGCAACAGGTGTTATCAACCATGAAAAATTCTTTGCTTCAAAAGAGACACTTTCTTTTGCTAACAGATTATACATAACATAAACTCCAAAATAGAGTGACATTATTGCTCCAAAGCTCCATAAAACTAATCCTAAGTTAATTATAAAAGCCATACTAAAATAATCTTTTCCCATGACAAATAAATTTGTTCCAATAATTAAAGCACCTATCGGCATAGTTACAAAGAAATTCGACATAACTGGGTGTTTTAAATCTTTTAGAACGCTATCAAAATGAAAAAACCATCTTAATGTCCAAGGAACAATAAATATAATAAATAAAGCTATATTTAGCCAAAAAATTCCAAGAGCAAACGGCTTTAAAAATTTCATATTTTCGCTAAGCAAATATAATACATTTGCCATTCCTCCTGTACCCATTACAGATGCATACCATGCAGGCGAAAAATGTTTAACAATATTTTTTACATCAATTCTTTTATTTTCCATATCATAATCTCCTTTAATTACTACTTATTCATTTCTTCTTTATTATTTACAAGCCATTCCATTGCTGAAGCAAATCCCGAAATAGCTGACGATGATTTTGAAAATTTAGCAATTGAAAAAACTTCCATTATTTCTTCAATAGTAGCTCCAAACTTTTTTGCTTCCTTTATGTTATTCATTATACAACCTTGTGAATCGATTGCGATTCCAACAGCAAGTGCTATTAAAGCTTTAGTTTTCTGATCTAAACTCTCACCAGCATAAGCATTTTTTTTACCTACAAGATGACCATTTAATGCATTCATACTTAATTCAGATAAATCTTTTAATGGTTTTGGAACAACGCCCATTTGTTTTTCAATCATTTTTAATAATTCTTCTTTATTCATTATTTTCCTCCTATTAATTTTTATAATCACATTTAATAAGTACATTATCAATACCTACTAATTTTTTTTGATCCTCTAGAACATCTTCATATTCTTCAATATCTTCTAAAATATTCCTTATTACATTAATTAAAACCTTATTATCTTTTTTCAAAGAATAAAATATAAATTTTTCCCTTCTATTGAAAATAACAAAATCAATATCTCTTAATTTAGATAAATTTCTTGATATTTTGCTTTGAGGAACTTTTAAAATTTCAACTAACTCACAAACACATAATTCTTTTTGATATAGAAGTATAATTATTCTCATTCTTGTCTCATCAGATAGAACTTTAAAAATATTAGTTAATTTATTCATATCATTCTCCTATTCTTATTCGTTCTCAAGTAGGCATTCCATTGCATTGGCAAAACTTGAAATAGAACTTGAAGCTTTTGAAAATTTTACAACTGAATAAAGCTCCATAATTTCTTCAACAGTAGCTCCATATTTTTTCGCAAAATTCAAACCACTCATAATACATCCTGGTGAATCAAGAGCAATTCCCACAGCTAAAGCAATAAATACTTGCGTTTTATTATCTAAATTAGTACCACTATACGCAATTTGTTTTTCTTCTAAATATCTTTTTAACATATCCATATTCAGATTAGACATATCCTCTAATGGTTTAGGAACAAATCCCATCTTCCTTTTTAAAATTGTCATAATTTTTTTCTTTTCTTTTTCTATTTCTTTTTCTTTTTCTATTTTCATTTCCACCTCCAAGCAACATATGTCGTATTTCACATATGTAGATGTGTGCATATGACACTAGTAAATATTACTCCTATTCATATAAAATGTCAAGAAAACTCAAATAAATAAATATGTAATCAAAAAAGATGTTGATTAACAACATCTTTTCTAAAAAGTGTATTTAATTTATCCTCTGAAATTTGAACTTGCACTGACTTAAACATGCTAACATATCTTCACTACTTAATGATAGCGCAATTTTCATTTTTTTAAGTACAATATTGTTAATACTTTTAGAATCTTCAGCTAATGTTAGTTGTCTTTTTTCTTGTCCATCCTTCAACGGTTTTTCTCCTAGTAATAACAACTCAGCTTCAAAATCTAGGGCCTCACTAATTTTCGTTAATATTTTATCCTTCTTCATAATTATACCATTTATTATTGTTGAGTGATAATTCAACAATAAACTCTAAATGAAGCTTAATTGATTAATCATTATAATTCCCCTTATTTTCAATCATTTCATTTTTTACGTTCTTCATAAGTCCACAAAACAATTCAAAAGATTCATCAATTGAATATGAAAATTCTGCTTCAATCGCTTGCTCAAAAACACTACCCAAATCTTCCACATTAAAATGATATGTATCATTCCATATATAATTTTGAACCTCTTCATTTTCTTTCATTATAATCATAAGCAACTCTTTTAATTCTTCTTGTGCTTGATCATATAAAGATGATAAATTACTTTCTACAATTCCTAAAGAAGAATAAGCATCTAACATCCCATCATCACCTTGTATGTCGTCCCTTGTTATTGAAGCCCAAGTTAAAGGTGTATATAATTCCATACTCTCATCAAATTCTTCATATAGATTAGCAGAAATTGACCAATACTTACGGAAATCCATATATTTTGCAATATGCAATTCCACTAGTTCTTTTAAATCTTCTTTACTTTTAATATCATAAGGCTTCTTACGATGTTCCGTTCCAAGATTTTCATTAAAAAAATCAAGAATTTGTCGTTCATCTTTTGTATAAAATTTATTATTCATTGGTTTCCTCCATTATTTAATTAATATACTATATTATTTATATCACTTTCACTGCATTTCTAGCAACAAAACTTGGCATTTCATTATCTAATTTCCAAGTAAAACTAATTGGTCTATTGCCATAATGACTAACATATTTTGCTAAACCAATAAAAGTATATGGACTAGTTAATCCATTTTCTTTTTTATAATTTCTAACAAATAATGCAATTTGACTACCATTTTTTTCATGATTAATATATCTTTGACCAGTTTTACTTTCAACTGAAGTTCTACTTTGACTCTGCCAATGAAATAAAATGTCATTAATTGCATAATCATCATATAATGTTGATTCACTATAATCTTTTTCCGATTTATTAAGAGTTATTAAAAATATATCCATATTATAATCTTTAATAAATTTAACTCCTTCTCTAAATGGAAGCTTTTCTAGTTCATTATAATAATTAAATCCAGCTAAAATCTGATCTGTTGTATAATTACAATGAAGTTCAATTGGAGATGCTTTTTTAAATTTAATATCTTTTTCTAAGATTATTAAATGATTTAATTTATATTCTAAAATTTCAACAATTTCATTTCTAAATTCATTACATTTTATTATTTCATTAATTCCTTCTAATTGATTTTTAAAGCCCTCATCTAATGGACTTTTAGTAAATAATGAATAATATAACATATTTATCATTAATAGTTCTTCTTCATTATAATCATTAATTATTCCATTTTCAAATAAATTTATTGAAAAATCAATTAATTTTTTTGAATTTAAATGAAATAAATTCTTAATTTTTTTTGTTGATTTTTCTTCTAATTCAAAATCATAATTATTAACTATTCCTGCTTCAACTTTCATTCTCGAAAAACTTCTATCACCTGATCTACCATAAAGTTCATAAATAGTTAAATCATAATAATTCAAAAAATTACTTATAGTTAATTTTATTTTATTATCAGTGTTTTCATTAAAATTCACTATTTTATCAATTAATCTAGCTTTATTATTTTTTGCTTGATTAATACTTCTTAAAACATATTCTTTTGCTTGCTTTTCAAGATAAATATAACAGCCTTTTGGTAAACTAATAAAATCATTCTTTATTTGATTTTCAACTGAAATTTTACTACTACCAATTAAAGCTTTAAATTTTTTCTCGAAATTATATTTTTTATGTGCTTGTCCTACAAAATCAAGTACAGTTAAACATTCTTTATTATCAGAAAGTCTTAATCCTCTACCTAATTGCTGTAAAAATATTGTTAAACTTTCAGTTGGTCTTAAGAATAAAATCGTATCAATATCAGGAAGATCTATACCTTCATTAAACATATCTACAACAAATATAAATGTGATTTTACCACTATTTAATTTATCTTTAACAGCTTCTCTTTCAGCTTGTTTTTTCTTACTATGCATTGCAATTGATTTAATACCAATTTCATTAAATTTCTTTGCCATAAAGTCAGCATGCTCAATACTAACACAAAACCCTAATCCTTTAATATCCTCAACTGAATTTGTATATTTCTTTAAGCTTTTTACTATTAAGCTTACTCTCATATCATTTGTTGTATATACATTAGAAAGTGCCGCTTTATCATATCCACCTTTAGACCATTTTAATTTTGATAAATCAATATTATCAGTAACACAGAAATATTGAAAAGGCGATAACAATTTTCTGTTAATAGCTTCTTCTAATCTCATTTCAGAGGAAATATATCCTTCAAAATAATCAAGTATATTTGCTCCATCCATTCTTTCTGGTGTCGCAGTTAAGCCTAATAATATTTTAGGCTTAAAATAATTTAATAACTTTTGATAAGTTTTTGCCGTTGAATGATGAAATTCATCCACAATAATAAAATCATAAAAATTCTCATCAATAAAATTATGCATTTTTTTACTATTAAAAGATTGAATACTTAAAAATAAATGATTAATGTCATTTGGTTTTCTTCCACCAACCATCAACTCACCAAAATTATAATCTTTTAATATTGCCCTAAATGTATCTATACTTTGCTTTAATATTTCTTCTTTATGTGCAATAAATAATAATTTATTTTTTTTATTTGGATTGCTTTTAACAAATCTTTTATAATCAAATGCAGATATTATTGTTTTACCTACTCCTGTAGCTGCAACAACTAAATTTTTATATCTACCATATATATCTCTTTCAACATTTAATTTTTCTAAAATTTCTTTTTGATAGAAATATGGTTTAATATCAAAAATAAAAGAAAAATCATTTTTATTAGATATATTTTTTGATAAAGATTCCTTTAAATATTCTCTATTATTTTCATCTTTTACATTAAATAATTTAAATTCACTATCATTCCAATACATTTCAAATGTAGCTTTAAATTTATTAATAATATCAAAAGAATCTTTCTCAGCAACTTTCATATTCCATTCTAATCCACTTGTCATTGCTGGATTTGAAAGATTACTTGAACCAATATATGCAGTTGAAAATTCTGTTTCTCTTTTAAAAAAATACGCTTTAGCATGAAGTCTAGTTCTATTTGTATCATATGAAATTTTAACTTCAGTATTTGGTAATTTTGAAAGTTCCTCAATTGCTTTATAATCACTTGCCTTCATATATGAAGTTGTAATTATTCTTAATTTATGATCATCATTTTTAGTAAAATCTTTTAAATCTTCAATTATCATTCTTAGGCCGCTCCATTTAATAAATGAAACTATCATATCAATTGAATCACATGTTTTAATTTCTTTTTTTATTTCACTAATCATACTTGGCTCAACTTTCGAACCAGTAAATAATGAACTATGAGCAATTGAAGTACTTGGTCTAACTTCATTAATTTTTTTAATAGTTTTAATTGAATTAAGTTTTGAATATATTGAAAGTAAAACTTCAGCTTTTTCACTTATTTTATATTTTTCTAATGAACTCTCACTAGATACTTCAGTTAATACTTTTATTACTTTATTGCAAGCTTCTATTTGCTTGATAAGATTAGTTTCTTTTTCTGATTTATTATTATCTCTAATATAATCTAAAGCTTTTCTAGTAACTTCACCAATATACTTTGAAAGCATAACTTTTGCTTCTTCAAAATCAATTTTTTCTGTAGTATATTCATAATTATTTAATATTTTCAATTTTTCTTCTAATTCATCTGAAATAACTTTTTCATATATTCCTTCTTTTATATTATTCAATGTACTACTCCTCTAACTGTCTTTAACATATTTTCAATCACTATTTCAATGTGAAATTTTTCTAATTTTTCTCAACTACAGTAATTATATCATTAAAAATATTATTTATTAAAATAATTATTACTTCTCCATATGTTTAATTACACATAGTAAATTTTAAAAAATGAATTTCTTAAATTGTTTTCACAAAATAACAAAAAAAACTTCTCTGAAAAATTATCAAATTCAAGTATGAAGGTAATCGTAATAGAAGAATATGCAATTATTGACTATATAAAGAAAAATTACCCTGATATTCAATATGAAACAGTTTCATCTCTAGTGAAGGCTTAAGAAAAGTATCATTTAGTAAAGCTGATGCTATGATTATTGAAGTTATGAGTGCAGCTGCAGCTATTGATCGAGATAAGATTTCTAATTTAATAGTTAATACAGAAACTCCATATGAATTTAATTTATCAATAGCAACAAATAAAGAAATACCTATTTTAAACAAAATTTTAAATAAAGGATTATCACAGATTACAGAAAATGAAAAAAAAGCTATAAAATTAAAATGGTTACCTTTTGAAAATAAGCGAATAATTGATAACAAATATTTTTGGCTTGTTCTATTTTTAGTAATTGCATCATTAATTATTATTATATCAATTATGTTATGGAATTATTCATTAAAAGAAGCTGTAGAAAATAAAACAAAAGAATTAAAAAAATCAAAATTAGAATTAGAAAAACAAAATAGCAGATTAGAAAAAGCAACAAAAATGTTAAAAGAAAGCGAAAAACGTTTTGAAGCATTATCAAAATATTCTACAGATATTATTTCTCGTTATAGTTCAGATTTAAAACATTTATATGTTAATCCAGCTATAAGGAAAATAACTAAGCTTGGTCCTGATGAATTTATAGGTAAAACATTTTCTGAATTAGGTTTTCCTGAAAATTTAGTAAAGAAATGGAAAAGTGCAATTAAAACTGTATTTGAAACCGAACTTCCTTATGAATCTGAATTCAAAATAAATAACTATTATTTTCATTGGTCTTTAATGCCAGAATTTTCACATCATGGAAAAGATGGCGATACTTACGTATCTGCAGTTATTACTTCAGCAAGAGATATAACACAAATGAAAAAAACGGAAAAAGAAATTGAATATAAATCATATCATGATGAATTAAAAGGGTTAAATAATAGAGCATATTTTAATGAAAATTTAAATGCATACTCTAAAAATTCTAATTTTCCTTTAGGTATTATACTAGCAGATTTAAATACATTAAAAATAACAAATGATACTTTTGGTCATATTGAAGGTGATAGATTACTAAAAAAAGTTGCTGATATTTTTAAAGCTTCTTGTGAATATAAAGCATTAATATCAAGAATTGGAGGCGACTAATTTGTAATCTTGCTTCCAAATGCAAATAAAAAAGAAATAAAGAAAATTTATAGTAAAATAAAAAAATGTGCATGAATTCTGAAAAAGATCCTATTGTACCATCTGTGGCTTTGGGATATGCAATTAAAGAAAAAGATATTGACAATTTTCAAGTGCTTTTCAAAAAAGCCGAAGATAATATGTATGAAAATAAAATGTATGAAAATGAAAGCACACAAGATTCAATATTAAACTCATTAGAGACAATGTTAAGGGAAACAACAAATGAAACCATTGAACATAGTATGAGATTAAAAAATAACGCATTGAAAATAGGAAAAGAACTAAATTTATCAGAACAAGTATTAAATACTTTATCTTCATTAGCAGATTTACATGATTTAGGTAAAATAGCAATACCAGAAGAAATACTACTGAAACCAGGACCTTTAACAAAACTTGAATGAAAAAAATAAAAAGGCATCCAGAAATCGGATATAAAATTGCAAATTCATCACCAAAACTTTCACAAATTGCTGAAGGAATTTTAGCACATCACGAAAGATGGGATGGAAAAGGATATCCAAAAGGTTTAAAGGGAAAAGAAATTCCACTGTTAGCTAGAATTATAACAATAGTAGATTCATATGATGTAATGACTAACGGAAGACCATATAAGAAACAAATGTCAAAAGAAGAAGCAATTCAAGAATTAAAAGATTGTTCAGGAACTCAATTTGATTCAGAGTTAGTGGAAATATTTATCACTAAAATAATGAAAGATACTAAAGAAATAAAAAACTATCTTAAAATTTAATAATTGATTTATCAGAAACAAAGGATATTATAAATTCTATGTCATTAAGTTAAGAAACTTTCAAGCAATATAAAGCATGATAGATCAAAAATGCGTCTATCATACTTTTTTTAATACAAATTTTCTTTTTTCTCGAATTGGATAAATATATTTTGCAATAAAAGTTTCAACATCCGGTGGATGCATATCATCCTATTGTTTCTCAGCATTGATAATACTCCTGCTACACTTTCTCCATTAACTATTTCAATATCAAGATTTTTCTCTTTAATTTAAAATTATATTGTATTTTTCTTTCATCAATCCTACTAAAGTATCATTGTCCCACGCACTATAAACCGAACTAGAATTAGCCATAACCTGTACTAATCTATCAGGAAATTTGCCAGAATCCCAATCTAAAAACAAAAATAAATTCTCTAAATCTTCTTTTAAAGATATTTTGTATCCTTATACATAATCATTAATAATAATCTCCTCAAAAAATATCCAACAATGTAGAAATTAATTTATCTTCATACAATAAATAATAACAAAAGTTATAAAAATTACACCTATAAAATTATAAAAATAAAAAGTTTTTTTATACAGCTTTCCATTGAAATTTTTTATATATATTTTATAGGAAATCAAATTTGCTAATGATGCTATCATACTTCCCATTCCGCCTATACTTACTCCTAATAGTATAGGTATATAATTTTTTGTAAAACCACTTATAAGCATGGCAGCAGGAACATTACTTATAATTTGTGATAATGCAACTGAAACAATCAAAATACTATTATCACTATTTAAAATTTTATTAAGCAAAAAAGAAAGATAATTTAAGCCAGAAATATTGTTTATAAATACAAAAAAACAAATAAAAGTTCCAAGCAAAAAATAATCTACTTTTTTAAAAAGTTTAATATTAAAAATTAAATAGTAAAATAAAACTGTACCTAATATTATCCTTGAATTTAAAATTCTCATTACTGATAAAATTACTAATATAAAAAATATAATCGAAATATATATATAATTTTTTTTAATAAGGATTACATCTTTCAAAGATAAATTAATTTTCTTATTTTTTATAAATACTGATAAAAATAAAACAAATACTATTCCTATTATAAAAAATTTAAATGTTATGCTAAAAAATTCAAAAGTTTTAATATTAAAATAAGAATATAAAAATAAATTTTGTGGACTACCAAAAGGTGTTAAACTACTAGAAATATTAGCAGATAAAGTTTCTAAAATTATAATCCGAAATGGATCAATTTTTGCTTTTTTACTAATAATAATAGTTATAGGTACAATAGTAATAAGAGCTACATCATTAGTTAAAAACATAGCTAATGCACCAGTTATGAAAATTAATGAATATGTCAAAGATTTTATATTAGTTGATTTTTTTAAAATTTTAATTGCAATAAATTCTAAAAAATTACATTCTTCTAATTGAAAAATAATCAACATAAGCACTAACAAAGTAAATATCAATTCATAATTTATATTAAAACTATAAGTTCTTGATATAAGTTGTGATATAGTCGCTAAAAAAAAAGAAATTATGAAAATCTTTTCTTCTCTTAATTTTGTATTTATTAAATCAATCATATATTTCACCAACTATTACTAAATAACTTTTTATAATATCACTCATATTATAGCAAACTTTTAAATTGAAATTTTATTTTTTTTTTTACTGTTTTTTTACTGTTTTATTTTTCCTTACTTACAACATTATCAAAATCAGCTTTAATTTTTTTAAGTAAATCATCATTTGTTAATAAATCAATACCTGTTTTTGAAAGTGCTCCAATAATACTTTTCATTTGCTTATAAGCATAAGGTGTTAATGTGGCCATTGCAAATTCTTTTGTATGTGCTATTAAAGGTGTTTTACTAATTGAAAACATTGGATGAACAGTTGGACATTTATGACTAACATTTCCAGCATCTAATGATCCTAAAGAAGTTCTATTATTTTCTAGTTGCTCAACATCATATTCAATCATATTTTCTAAAAGTAGTTTATTGAATGATTCATTTGAAACAAAATCATCATAAGTTTTTTCATAATTACTAATATTAAGTTTTGCGCCAGTTGATAGTGCAGCAGCTCTTGCACAATTTTTAACTTTTCCAACTAACTCTGTTAAATACTTTTTTGTAGTTGCTCTTACATAAAAATTTGCAACAGCTCTTTCAGGTACAATATTTGCTGCAACTCCACCCTCCGTAATAATTCCATGTATTCTTGCAGAAGATTCAATATGTTGTCTTAATGCATTAATATTATTAAAAGTGCCTATTACACCATCTAAAGCATTAATTCCTTTTTCAGGATCTGAAGCTGCATGCGCTGCTTTCCCTATAAACTCAAACTTAATTGCTTCTATTGCAAGTGACTGAATTGATGCATAAGATTTATCTGCAGGATGAGCCATTAAAACTGCATCAATATTATCAAAAACACCTTTATCTGCCATATCTACTTTTGCACCATTTGTTTCTTCAGCAGGTGTTCCAATAACAAATACTTTTCCACCAATCTCATCTAAAAATTTACTAATTACTATCCCTGTTCCGGTTCCAATAGTACCAATCATATTGTGACCACAACCATGTCCAACTCCAGGAAGAGCATCATATTCATCTAACAATGCAATTGTAGGACCGGGTTTATTTGAATCATAAACCGCTTTAAAAGCAGTTTCAATTCCAATAAAATGTTCCTCAACTTCAAAACCATATTTTGTTAAAAAATCAATATGCGCTTTACTTGAAAGAAATTCTTGATTACCAAGTTCAGGATTATTATATATATATTCACTTAATTCTTTTAATTCATCAAATATTTCATCAATTTTTTCGTTTATTTTATACATATTAGTACCATCCTTTTTGATAACTTTATTCATATTATAACATATTAATTTTTAATAATAGTTCTAAAATTCACTATTAATTAATAGATTAAATAAGAACTGTGCTGCTTCTGATCTTAAAGAATTATTTTTTGGCATTAATAAATTATTGTTCCCCTTAATTTTGCCAGATTTAACAAATACTTCCATTGGTTCTAATGCATATGAATTGATTTCATTAATATCTTCAAATTCATTAAAATTATAAATTTCTTCTTTTGGCAATTTATTAATTTTTAATAGAATTCGATATAAAATCACCATCATATCTTCTCTAGTAACATTATTTTCTGGTAAAAACATATTTTTACCAACACCTGAAACTATACCTAATTCTTTTGCAGTAGCTAAATAATCACTATAATATTTATTACCTGCATCAATGAAATTATCATTTAAATTTGATTTAATTTCAAAATTATACGATTTCATCACCATAATTAAAAAATCTGCTCTAGTAATATTGTTAAGCGGATTGAACCTATTATCACCCGATCCATTAATAATATTGTTATTTGCTAAATAATTAACTGCATCGTAATACCAATTTTCAAAATTAACATCTTCAAATATTGAAATATCATTTGTATCTTCTATTTCAGATAAATTAATATCAATAGTATTTGAAATATATTCTTTATTTTTTAATTCAGCTTTAATTTTAAATGTTTCATTCTCCATGCCTTTTTCAATATTTAAATATATTTCTTCATTGTTATCACCTGAAATATAATAATCAATTCCATCTGGAATAGACCACTTAATTTGATTAGAAATTCTTTCATCATATTGATTAATTACATTTGCTTTTAAACTAACTAAATTTTCAAATTTACTAATATTATCAAATTTAATTTTAACAGCATTTGATAATGTACTTAAATTAATAAAATATGAAGTTTTTAAATCAGTTTCTAATGCTTGTGATTCAATTTCTATAATTCCAGTGGTATTTAAGTCAATAACAATATTGTTAACATTGTTATTATTAATTAATACAGATTCTCCACCTTCAACAATAACTTCAACTTTAGTATTTTCAACATCATTAATAGGAATAATATATCTTTTAGTATCAATCGAGAAATCACTAAGTTTATTTTCACCATTAACTAATAATTTAATGTTTTTAACAGTTGAAGTTAAATTATCAATTTTCTTAATAGGTCCTATTATTACGGATTTTTTTAATTCTCCAAAATCAACATTTTCTACTTTTGGTCTTATTTCAAAAGATATAAATTTAGAAATATCTTCAGAAGTTAATAAATAATTAATTGAATTATTATTCTCAATTTCAATTCTATTTAGGCCTTCTAAATCATCTTGTCTATACCAAGTAATTTCAATACCCATTTCTTTTCTATCAAGCTCATCTTTAATTTCATATGATCCTTTTAAAGTCATACCAGTATAAAAATCATCCATATTTAAAATTTCTACTTCTGAAACTTCAGGCAATATCAAATCTCCATCATTTTCAAATTGTTTTTCTCTATTAATTTTTATTAAATAATTATTTGAGTCAATAAAATTTTCAGCAATTGATGTTATATTTATTATATTTTCTCCAACTTCAATAGGAATTTCTAAAGAACCATCTTCTAAAAATTCATCTTTTAATATACCATTAATTTCTAAATTACTATTTAAAATTTTATCATATTCCACTTTAACCATAACTTTATTTACATTAAGTGGAACATTAATTTCATATATATTTTTTTCTTGATCAAAATCGGTAATCATTTCTTTTCCATCAACTCTTACTGAAATAGAATCTATTTTACAAATATCATTCAATGCTCTTTCAACAGGTCCGATCGATGGAGAAACAAATTCTTTATTCTCCTTAATTGGATAATTTAACATTAATTTTAAGAATAAGTATTTTCCAGCATCTTCTTTAGTCGAAATATAATATATATTATTAGCATTTAGAATTTCAGTTGCATGTTCTTTTTTTGAATCATTACTTCTTAACCACTGATATTCAATAGTTCCATTTTCCATATCCATATACTTTCTAAAATCATCTTTAACAAATATTTTTTCGTTTTCTTTTACTAAACCTACAAAAGAATTTTCATCAAATTCAATTCCGTCAGCAATTTCAATATTTACATCATTAGTAATAAATATTACTTCTTGATATTCATTTACAGTTTTAGCTTCAAATTCTTCAATTGTCATCCCTTCAGGAATAGCAGGAAGGAGATATCCTTCCGGTAATTCTGGCGTTTCATCAGGAAGCGTTGGAATATTACCAGGTACACTTGGTGTAGAACTAGGCGGAGTATATCCTCCAAATGCAAAATTATCATTTAAACATACAAGTTCATTATTTAATAACATCCCAAATGGATTACTTTCAGGTAAACCTTCAGGGATAGTTTCTGGCATTTCACTCGGTAAAAGTCCTTCAGTATCTTCAAATCCTTTTGCACTTTGAATTAAGCCACCAGGTAAAATAAATTTATATCTTTTATTCTTTTCAAGTTCTTTATCAAGCTCAATAAGTAGAGCAAAACTTCCCATTCCTAATAAAGTTTGAGTTGGTAAATATGGTTTAATTTTTAACTTTTGGATTTTTTCATCCTGATCATTAACTTCCCAAATTTCAATTTTATTTAAATAACTTGGTGGTTTAACAATTACATCTTTATCAAACATTGCTACTACAAATTTATTAGGATTAACTAAATTTTCCGAAGTATAACTTTCGACTAATAACCTTGCATATTCACTTACATCATTTTCAGTCATAGTTGCAATTGAAAGTAATTTAGGTGAATTTGCATCTGCTTTATTAGCATATACTTTCAAATATAAATTATCTTCTCCCAATTTTTTATCATTTAATTCTTTATTAGACCAATCAGACATAATAGGCGTTCCTAAACTATCTATTATAGCTTCTTCAGGAATAAATACTGAATAAGACATTTCAATACTAATTGCTTCTCCATTTTTATCTTTTAATACAGGCAATTCATCTTTAGGAGTAATTATTAATTCGTTATTAACTATTTTAATATCTTTTTCAAGTTGATGTTTAATAATAGCCTCTCTAAATAGTTCATCTTTAATTCCATCCCATAAAGCTAAAGATCTATCATAACTTAAAATGATATTGTTAAAATCTTTACCTTCAAACATTTTTTCATTAAAAGGAATTTTTATTATTTCTGAATCTTTATCATATTTATAAAATTCTTTACTAAACATTTTTATTTTATCTAATGTTGTTATTGGACCAGCAACATCACCAGTAACAAATGATTTCATTTGTTCATTTACTACTTCATTCCAATTATTTCCTGATAAATCTGATACTTTTATTGTATTAGGAATATATTCATAGATATTATTACTCATTAAAATATTTTCAGTAATTTGTGATTTTATTTTTCTATTATTATCAATATCTACAATAACAGATTTTCTTTTATCATTAGAATCTAATAGATAAATTGAATTATTAAGTAATTCAATATCTTCATTAAATTCCAACACTAAAGGAGTATCAAAATCAACATACGGAGAAGTTGAAATTAGTTTTGGTTTAATTGTATCTTTTGTTGTAAATAATAGTTCATAATTTTTTTCTAAAATATTTCCTCCAAAATCTTTTATGCATTCTTTTGGAATAATCAATTTATAGTCAATTGCATTTTCAACTAAAGGACTAATTCTTTTTATTTTTATTGTATTTCCATTAATATTTGTAATTACATCATTTAATAATTTATTTCCGTTTTCGTCAATATCTAATTCATTATTATTTATCGCTATTATTTTTATTTTATTCTCATTTACCAAATTAATATTTTGATTAAATTTAATAGTAAACTCTGAATCAGATAATAATTTTTCATTAAAATTAGTAGTAATTTTAGCCGTAATTAATTCATCATTATATGTTGATACTTCTTTAATATAAGGATTAGTTGAATCTTCTATAATAAAACTAGTTGATATCATACCATCTTTCAAATCATTTCCTTCAATCAAAACTTCAACAATTTTCCCATTATTGTCACTGTCATATTTAAAAGTGAAAATTCCTTCTTTATTTACCTTTCCATAATTAGTAGTAAATAAAAGCTTATCATTATCCATATCTTTAAAATGATCATATAAATTAATTTCAATAATTTGATTTTCAACTACATCATTAATATCTTTTATATCTTTTATAATTATTGGAGCATATTCATTTCCATCATATAAAACTTGTCCATTTGTATGTTTTGAAGCAGGATTAGATTTTACCATTAATTCAGTAGCATCATCTAAACCATCACCATCAGTATCTTTTAATAATGGATTTGTTTTTACTAGCATATCAATTTTAGTTCCATTAATATTTATAGAAAGTGCATTTTCATTATTATATTCAATAAAATCACTTAATCCATCTTTATCTGTATCTTTCTCTAATGGATCAGTACCAATAATTAATTCTAATTTATCTTCTAATTTATCATTATCAGTATCTTTACTTCTTGGATTCATGTTTTTTAATGCTTCAATATAGTCATCTACGCCATCATGATCTGTGTCTTTTTCTAATGGATCTGAATTAACGATATTCCCATTAACATCTAATTCTTTATCACCACTCGTCATTAAACCATCACCATCATGATCATAAAATTCTATTCCAAAGTCATCAACTATTTTAAATAAAGCAAGAAATTGTGACTTCGTCACATTCCATTCTACTCTAAGAGGTTTTTCAACTTTAAAGTACAATGGCAACTTAAACTACTTTCAGTCTAATAGGATATTCTTGGTACCCCTTATCCCTCACTTTTT
>Ga0256842_1001448_pt1 | contig 18891 bp, 18 predicted proteins | sample 4559240metaG_FD_185973 | JGI IMG/M metagenome (GOLD analysis project Ga0256842, IMG submission 185973) | Hydrothermal vent microbial communities from Guaymas Basin, Mexico - 4559-240 | ecosystem: Environmental > Aquatic > Marine > Hydrothermal vents | place: Mexico: Guaymas Basin | collected...
AAACTTATGGACTAAACACAGTTATAACAAACTGCTCAAACAATTATGGTCCAAAACAACATGATGAGAAACTCATTCCTACTATCATACGAAAAGCATTAGCAGGTGAAAGTATTCCTATCTATGGTGATGGTAAAAATATAAGAGACTGGTTATATGTGCTTGACCATTGTAAAGGTATAGATTTAGTTTATCATACTGCTAAAGAAGGAAATGTTTATAATATAGGTGGAAGAAATGAGAGAACAAATCTTCAAATAGTAGATACAATATGTACTATACTTGATAATAAAGTACCAAAAGATAAAAGTTATAAAGAACTTATAACTTTTGTGCAAGATAGAGCAGGACATGACAGGAGATATGCTATAGATGCAACAAAGATTGAAAATGAACTTGGCTGGAAGGCTGATGAAGATTTTGAGAGTGGGATTGTTAAGACGATTGAGTGGTATTTAAGGAAGTATAATGGCTAAAATAATAGATATACCTACGATGAGTGATGCAAGAGGAAGTTTGAGCGTTATAGAAAATCTTGTTGATTTTGAGATAAAAAGAGTTTATTATATCTATGATACAGATGGTGAACAAAGGGGTGGTCATAGACATAAAAAAACAGATCAACTGCTTGTTTGTGTAAGTGGTAGTTGTAGTGTGTTTTGTGAAGATGAGATGAAAAATGCAGAGATGTTTATGCTTGATAAACCAACTAAAGCTTTATATGTTGAAGCAAAAGATTGGCATACTATGCAGGATTTTTCACAAGACTGTGTTTTACTTGTTTTAGCAAGTGAGTTTTATGATGTAAATGACTATATAGATGAGAGATATTAGCATGAGTGGTGTTGAAGTTTTTAAAGAGTTTTTAAAAAATGTTCATATGGCAAACCTGCCACTTGTTTTACTTCGACCAAGAGAGATTAGTGAAGATATATCTTATAGTGGGGATTATGATTTTTTTATAGATCCAAGTTACAATGATAAACTTTTAAAAATCATGTTTGATTTGGCTGTAAAAAGTAGTACCTCATTTTCCATAACAAGGGTTAAGCATGGTAAAGTTGATATAACCATATATGATAAAGATGAAGATAAAAAGGTAGCTTTGGAGATTTGGAATATCTTATCAGTTAAAGATCCAAAGAAAAAAACATTAAGATATATTACTCCAGAGAGATTGAAACCATTTATCTTGAAACAAGATAATGGAAGTTTTTCTTTAGCATTGGATATTGAAGCGTTGTATTATCTGTCTCATCTGGCAACAGGTGGTAAAAAACTTCAAACACCTTTGGTTCAGGAGAGGATAGCATACTATAAAACTAAACTCAAAATTACAAAATATATAGAATATTTTGAGAGTTTGAAAGATAATAAAGATATAAAAACTGTTGCTCATATGGCAAATATGGAGCTTATAGAAAAAGGGTTACTTTGTCTAAAAACAGATAAAAAAGAGCTATTTAAAGAGAGTTTGCTAAAAGGTGCTTCCACATCAAAAAGGATGCAAAGAAAATTGTTTAAACTATTTAATATGGTTGCTATTATGGGGCCAGATGGTGTTGGAAAGACAACTCTTATAAAAGAGAGTGTGGATAGTTTTAAAGGTAGGACAAAACTTTTTAAATTTAAAAAGACTTTTAGAAATTCACCAGTTTATAAACTTACTATGCCGTTTTTAAAGAAAAAAACAGCCAATAGATTTAAGACTATGAGCATAGGTAAAAGTGAAGTTGATGATATTTATGGTGGTTTTGTGATTTTAAATGCTTTTGTGATGTATCAACTTAGGCTTTTAAGAAGTTTTATAACCAAAGAGACTACTTTTATAGATAGATATTTTTATGAATATCTTATGGAAGATACAAGATTTTTTGACAAAAAAGCAAAACTTAGAAAAAATTGGAAGATGTTAAGTTGTTTTATCCCACGACCACATGTGGCGATTCAACTTGACGCTCCCCAAGATGTGATTTTAAAAAGAAAAAATGAACTTGATGAGGATGGGATAGTTGCTTTTAGAGATCTTGTTTTTCAAACAATTACATATAAACCACCACTTAAATATCTATATATAAATACAACTATGCCATTGGATAGATGTAGAGATATTTTATTGGATGTTGTGGAGTAGATTATCTTTTAAAAAAATCAAAAAACATAGTGGTATTTTTTTTGATAATGTTTAAAATGGTTCTATCTGGCTCTACATAGTTCTTAAATGGTGTCATTGCAAGGTACTTCCAGTAAAGGTGTCTGAATTTGTTTCTACTTTTATAGTGCCATGGTTTTCTTCCCCCTGTGTAGTGTATAACTGTGGGATTGTTGTAGGCTTCTAAAGTCTCATTTTTATCAAAATAAGTATTTTTTAAAAAACTTTTTCTTACATAGGAACTTATAGCATTGTATTTAAGTGGTGCTGTTAGCCATTTTCCATTAAAAACTATATTTATGACATCTTGATCTAAAAATTGTAGTTTTTCATAGTAGTTTTGGATACATTCCATATATTTTTTATATAAATTATCTTGTTTTATTTTTTTGAGATTTAGTACCATTGAGCCATTATTGAGGTATTTTGCATTTTTATTCATATCAAAATCATCATGCCTGTCAAAAAGTTTCCAATCTTCAACTCCTATGGCATAAGTGTCTTCAAAGTCCATCTCATAAAACTCTTTTATGGAACCGTTTACAACTAAATCAACATCAAGATAATATAATCTCTCTTCATCTATAAGTTTTGGTATCAAAAGATTGTAATAAACTACTTTTGTTTGTCTGCCTTTTATTGGAACATCATCAAACATCTCATCTTGAACTTCTAAAAAGATAAGTTTACATTTGTAGTTTTTAACAAGCTCTCTCATCATCTCTTTATCTTTGTTGTTAAGTCCATCAAAAATGATATATATTTTAAAATCAAGTTCTTTGTTGTTTTCTAAAAGTGAGATGATAGTAACACAACCATGTTGTAGGTAAAACTGATTAAATGCTACTGCTATATTGTAAGTTGTTGTCAATCTTAATCCTTATTTTAAAAGTTCTATGTATTGCATAGCTTCTCTTTTAGTGGAGAAAACCTCTTTGGCTTTTTGAATGTTTTGCTCTGCTAATTCTCTTTCTTTTTCTATATTGTTTGCAATATATAACAGTCTTTTTTTTAGTGCTTCAAGTGAGCCATCTTTTACAAGGTTTATATGAAATCCCATCTCCCCAAAGTTACTTATGGCTGTGTTGTCAAATGCTAAAACTATGATGCCATGTGAGATAGATTCCATCATGACATTTCCATACCCTTCATCAGGAGTTGGAAACAAAAATATATCATGCTCCATATATTTATCATAAATAGTATCTGTAAAACCATTTATATTTATATGTTTTTTGTATTCTATATTGTCTAAAAGTTCTTTTAGTTTATCCTCATATTTGCTATCAGGTGGACCGTAGTTATTAAAGATAAAGTCTATGTTGTTTTGCCAAAGAATCCCACATGCCAAGATGGCATTGTCTATCCCTTTTCCTGATGTTACACGACCAGCATGTAGTATTCTTAACTTATCTGATATATCTCTTTTTTTTGTTGAGAGTTTGTTAGCAAGTGATGGAACTATAACTTTGAGTTTTGTCTCTTTACCAAAGGGGATTATCTTTTTGACATTACCAGACATATATTTTGAGATGGCTGTATGGGTTGATACTTTTGAGTAACAAAGGGTATGAAACCAATCTTTTTTCGGACGAGATTTTAAAGTACCATGTCTTATAATAAGGTTTATATCAAGTCCTAAAAATGCAAAATATAATGATTTTATCTCAGAAGCACCAACAAAGATTATATTTTTTATATGGTTTTGTTTGATAATTTTTCTAACACCAAAGATAATACCAGGGCTTAGAAGTGTTGTTTTGAAATTTATGGTTTCAAAATGTAGTTTTGCATAATCTGGATTTTCTTTACACTCTTTGTGTATAAAAGTATTTTGTTTAATAATATAGGTTATATCTACATACTCGCTTAAAACTTTTGCTAACTTTGTAGCAGCTAACTCCATCCCACCTATATGATGTGAGAGACAGATAATTGCTGTTGGTTCTTTCTGTATCATTTTTGCTGCTCCGATTTTTCAAGTGCAAGTTTTATATCTGGATTGTATTTAGTGGAGCATCTTTTTTTTATTTTATACATAAAATGATTCCAGCTTTTATCTATTTTTTTGATGGTTAAGTTGTCTATTTGTCTGCTAAAAGGTATGTAGTTGCTGTGTGCTAAACCATCAATAACAACAACTCTTCCCTCTGTATCATTATATCTTTGATATACAACATTGACGGCATTTAAATCTTTTATATATATTTTTTCTTTATATAGATATGTTTTTAGTTTGATTAAGAGATATATAAACTTTTGTATCTCCTCTTGTGATGTTATCTTTCTAAAATAGTAATCTAAGGATTTTGATACATTTAAATCGTAGTCTTTTATAAGTTCAACTACCTCGCCATCTCCTAAGTTTGTTTGTAGAGTTCCATAAAATTGTGCTAACATATCCCAAGATATGCTTTTTTTTTGTAAATATTTATAATAGCTAATCTCTCTGTTTGTTTCTTTATGATTACCAGATATTGTAACTTTTATACATTTTTTATCATCTTTTGGATGGATATAACAAGCTCTGTTTGTTCCAGAAGCAATTAGATTTGATTTATCTAGTTGAATTTTCATATATTTGACTTGAAATTATCTATATATTCTTTTAATTTTCTTTTAGGACTCCAGCCAAGTGCTTTGGTCTTTTCTACCATTACATCAGCAGTCATACGGTTACCTTTTCTCTCAGGAAGCATTTCAATTTCACCATCAAACATTTGTGCCACTTCTAGTATAGTAAAGGCTTCTCCACTTCCTATTCCAAACTCATCTCCATAACCATTTTCCCCAACTAAAACAAGACCGTCTATAATATCATCTATGTGTGTAAAGTTTCTTTTTTGTGTTCCAGGACTCACTACAGTAAGCACTTCATTGTTTTTTATTTTAGTTTTAAAAAGTGCTATAAGTGTGGCGTATTTTCCACTTTCTATCTCTCTATCGCCATAAACATTATAAAAGTATGTGATAGCATAAGGAACATTAAACCATGCACCATAGTTCATTACAAGTTCTGTGTTTGTTGCTTTTGTCCAAGCATATGGAGAGGCACTTCTACCAAGCCCACCATCACCAAATTTTGTACTACTTCCTGCATATAGTATTTTACAACCATGTTTTCGTACAAACTCTAAAACTGCAAAGATACCGTCTTTGTTAAATTCCCATACTTTGTCTATATCATCAAAGCTTTGTTCAACTCTACTGTATTCGCCTAGATGGTAAACCATGTCTGGTGCAAAAGTTATAAGTTTTTCTATATTCGCAGTTGAACCCTCTATGTATGTTACATTTTTAACATGATTATTTTTGCTTCCTGTAAAGTAGTTGTCAAGAGAGTAAACATCATTGTTTTTATCTTTTGAAAGTCGTTCACAAAGGTGAGATCCTACAAAACCTGCTCCACCAGTTACTAATATCTTTTTTTTCATTTTTATAATTTCCCATCAGCATTATTAAGTATAGATTTTATATCAAATATAATTTGATTTTTATTTTCAAATTTGAAAGTTTTATATTTTTCATGAGCTACTGCAACAATGATAGAATTATATTGATTGGTGTCTAGTTTTTGATGTTCTATCAAATCAATTTTGTATTGTTTTTGCACCTCTTGTGCATCAGCCCAGTAGTCACTTATATCTACATCACATCCATAATCTTTTAACTCTTCTATAATATCTACTACTCTTGTATTTCTAATATCTGGGCAATTTTCTTTAAAAGTTATCCCAAGAATTAAAACTTTAGAGTTCTTAATAGCTATACCTTTTTTAATCATAAGTTTGATAGTTCTTTCTGCAACATATTTACCCATGGTTTTATTTATTTGTCTTGCACCTAAAATTAGATTTGGCATATATCCAAGTGCTTGTGCTTTGTGAGTTAAATAATATGGATCAACACCTATACAATGACCTCCAACAAGACCTGGAAAAAGTTTGATAAAGTTCCACTTAGTTGAGGCTGCTTCTATCACTGCATTTGTATCAATATTCATCATATTAAATATCATTGCCAATTCATTCATAAGAGCTATATTGACATCTCTTTGAGTGTTTTCTATAACTTTTGCCGCTTCTGCTACTTTTATAGATGGTGCTAAATGAGTTCCTGCAGTTATAATACTTTTATAGAGTTTATCAACTTTTTGTGCGATTTCTGGCGTTGAGCCAGATGTGATTTTTAGTATTTTAGTGATAGTATGTTCTTTATCACCAGGGTTTATTCTCTCTGGCGAATATCCACAAAAAAAATCTTTATTAAATTTAAGTCCACTTGCTTTTTCTAGTTCTGGTACACATACATCTTCTGTTACACCTGGATATACAGTAGATTCATAAATAACAATATCATCTTTGGATAAAACAGTTCCTATGGCTTGAGATGATTTTATTAGAGGATTTAAATCTGGTTCATTTTCATTATCTATGGGTGTTGGAACTGTGATTATATAGATGTTGGAATCTTTAGTGTTATTGACATCAAAGCTAAAAAGTGTTTTATTTTTTACAAATGATTTCATTTGATTTTCATCAAGTTCTAATGTTCTGTCAAAATTATTATTTAGTTCATCTATTCTGCTTTTGTTGACATCAAAACCAACAACTTCATATTTTTCACTAAATGCGTGTGCCAAAGGAAGACCAACATATCCTAAACCAACTATTGTTATTTTTATATTTTTTTGCATTGTTGTTTTTATTACCAATCATTAAAAGTAAATTTTTACACATTCTACTGAAATTTACTAAATAAATAGTTAAAAAGAGTATAATTCCACATGCAAAAATATCAACATTTCAATTATCTTTTAAGTTTACTCTATTCTATGGCAAAATTATTTATAGTTATTTTGTTAGCAATGTCCTTAGCAAGGCTTTTTTTATTTATTAGTCATGCTAGTTTTTCATCATTTGAACTTAGTGAAATTTTATCTTCATTTCTTCTTGGATTTAGGTTGGACAGTAGTGCTTTAGCCTATATATTTGCTTTGCCAGTTTTGATTGTGTTTTTTACATGGTTGTTAAACTTAAAGTTTATGAAACTATTTATTTATCCCCTGTTTAAACTTTATTTTATCTTATTGTTTACACTTTTAGTACTTTTCTATTTTAGTGATTATGCTTATTTTTCTTTTTTTGGAGAGCATTCCACTTTGATGATTTTTGGTGTTTTTGATGATGATACAGAGGCATTAATTAAAACTGCTTTTGCTAATTATAATGTAACTCTTATATCTATAATTATAGTTTTACTCCTTAGTGTTGTATATTTTGCAATATTTAAAATTTTACAACCTAAAGAGTTTTTTCATAGAGATGGTTTTAAAACACAATGGAGTATCGTAGGTCAATTCTTTTTCTTTTTATTTCTAATTGTTGGTGTTGCTTTAATGGGACGGGGTTCTTTTACACTTTTTCCACTTGCTTACAATACTCCTGATCCAACGGCAGATAATTTTTTAAACAATATTTCAAAAAATCCTGTTTTTGCTCTTAATGATTCATATAATGCTTATGAAAAAAATAAAAATGGACATTATGACCTTATAAAAATGGCAGGGTACAAACATAAGATAAAAGAGGCTTTTAAAGTTTATACTCAAAAACAGGATATAGATGAAAAAAACCTTTTGAATAATCTTGTAAGTACAACCTCTAAAAATGAAGTTTTAGAAACAAGACCTCCAAATGTGGTTGTTGTGATGGTTGAGAGTTTTGGAATGCCTTTGCTTGATTATCAAAGTGATAGTTTTAACATTATGGGTAGAATAAAAAAACATTTTGATAGTGATATATTATTTAAAAATTTTATATCATCTTCAAACGGTACTATCGTTTCACTTGAACCACTTTTGTTAAACATAACTGCTCGTCCAAAATCTACATCTTTTGCACAAGGAAAATATATAAATACATCTTTTTATCAAGCTAGTGCAAAAGTTTATGAAGATGCAGGGTATGAGACAAGTTTTGTTTATGGTGGAGATCTTTCTTGGAGAAATGTTGGTAATTTTATGCTAAAACAGGGTTTTAAGCATGTGGAGGGTAAAAGTACGATAGCAAAAGCATTGAATAAAGATGAGAAAAAAATATCTCATGATTGGGGTGTATTTGATGGGTATCTTTATTCATATATTGAGCAAAAATTAAAAGATGCTAAAAAACCTCAGTTTATTTTTGTTTTAACTACAAACAACCATCCACCATATAAAATCCCAGAAGATTACAAGTCGAACAGGCTTGAAATTTCACCTAAATTAAAAGAACATATAAAAGGTGACATGGAGTTGGCAAAGTTAAGATTTAGAGATTATGCTTATGCTGTTGATATGGCAGGAAAATTTTTAGATGATATAAAAAGCTCAGATTTAGCAAACAATACTGTTATAGCAATTACTGCTGATAATAATACAGTAGAAGGTATTATGAAGTATGATGATTACTATACTCAAACTAAAAAGATACCTTTTTATCTTTATTTGCCAAAGTATTTGCAACCAAATCAAGAGATAGATATAAATACACCATCATCTCATAAAGATATTTTTCCAACTTTATATAATCTTACATTAAGTGATAGAAAATATACAGCTATCGGTACAAATCTGTTAGACGCAACAAAATTGCATTGTGGATTTAATGATGATGGGATTTTGATGGCAAGTGATGGTGGTTTTAAGGTCACTAAGGCATCGAGTGAAGTTCAAAAAGAGTGTGAAAAATACTATAAAGCAACTTTAGCAGTAACCGAATATTTGATAGAATCACAAAAAAAATAGATTAGGAAGTTTTTTTGAAAAAAGCATTAAAGAGATTTTTACCATACATAAAAGAGTATAAATTTTATTATCTTTTAGTTCTTTTTGGGATAATTCTGACAGTATCTGCAACATTGGCTAGCGCACAAATCATGAAACCCCTGATGGATGATATGTTTATAAAAAGGGATGAAAAAATGTTATATCTAATCCCTTTTGGATTAGTTGGAATTTACTTTACAAAGTCATTGGGTAGGTATATTCAGTCTGTTTTTATGAATCATATAGGACAACATATAATCGCTCGTTTTAGAGAGATTTTATTAACAAAAATCATAACATTAGATATGAGTTTTTTATATAGAAATAGAAGTGGAGAACTTATATCAAGAGTTATAAACGATATAGGTAGGATAGAGTATTTTGTTTCAAATATGCTACCTGAACTTTTTAGAGAGTCTATTACTGTTGTATCTCTTATTGGTTATGTGATATATTTAAACTATATGTTATCTTTTTATGCACTTATTTTGGTTCCTTTAGTTGTATATCCTATGGTTTTAATTGCAAAAAAACTTAAAAAATATGCTCATCGTTCCCAAGAAAAAAATGCAGATGTTGTGACAAGGCTGACAGAAGTTTTTAATAATACAGAGATTATTAAAGCAAATGCAACAGAAGTTTACGAATTGAACCGTTTTAGTATTCAAAACTGGAAATTTTTTAAAATAAATATGAAATCTGTATATGTGGGTGAATTAGTTTCTCCTATGATGGAGATTATTGGTGCAGCTGGTCTTGCAATGGTTATCTATGTTGGTGGGCATGAAGTTTATTCAGGCAATATGAGTGTAGGCGAATTTACTGCATTTTTAACAGCAGTTGGGCTTGTTTTTCAACCAATCAGAAGGATAAGCTCTATCTATAGAAGGGTACAAGATGCTGTAGCAGCCAGTGAGAGAGTTTTTGACATATTAGATAGAGAGAGTGCTATTAAAGATGGTCAAAAGATATTAGATGAAGATATATGCCATGTGGAATTTAAAAATGTATCTTTAAAGTATGAAGATACTTATGCACTCAAAGATATAAATATAGATATAAAACAGGGACAAAATATAGCGCTTGTTGGTGATAGTGGGGGTGGAAAATCTACTTTTGTAAATATGTTACTTCGTTTTTATGATCCTGATAGTGGTGAAGTTTTAGTAAATGGTGAAAATATTAAAGAATTTACGCAAAAATCATTAAGACATCATATCTCTTTTGTATCCCAACGGATATATATATTTCAAGATTCTTTAGCTACTAATGTTGCTTATGGGCAAGAAGAGATTGATGAAGATAAAGTTATAGAAGCTTTAAAACTCGCAGATGCTTGGGATTTTGTGACCTCTTTGGATGATGGTATCCATACTAAAATGGAGGAGTTTGGAGCAAACCTTTCAGGTGGACAAAGACAGCGTGTTGCCATAGCTAGAGCAATATATAAACACTCATCACTTTTACTTTTTGATGAAGCAACATCAGCACTTGACAACGATAGTGAAAAAAGGATTCAAGTTGCACTTAATGAATATACAAAAGATAAAATCACCATTACAATAGCCCATAGACTAAGCACAATAGAACATGCTGATAAGATTTTAGTGATGCAAAAGGGGAGTATAGTGGCATGTGGAACACATAATGAACTTTTACAAAATAGTGATGTATATAAAAGATTAGCTGGAGAGTTAAAGTAGGAGTTTAATAGGTTTATTAGTATTTTTTAGAGATAATCGCGAATAACTAATTATTAAATGGATTTTTCATGTTAGATTTCTCAAAATTTTTAAAGTACTCAAAACCAGGCCCTCGCTATACAAGTTATCCAACGGCGTTAGAATTTAGTGACTCTTACGGATATGATGAATATATAAACAAGATACAAAATCAAGATTCTTCAAGACCTCTTAGCTTGTATTTTCATCTACCTTTTTGTAGAAATGCATGTTATTTTTGTGGATGTAATGTAGTTTTTACTTCCAAAGAGGATAAAATGATTCGTTATATCGAGTATCTGAAAAGGGAATTGAAAATCCTTTCTCAATATTTAGATATGAAAAGGGAAGTTATCCAGATGCACTTTGGTGGTGGAACACCAACTTTCTTTTCAGCTTCTCAACTAAAAGAGATTATAGATGAGATAAAATCTTATTTTCCAAATTTTGTTAAAGATGCAGAGATAAGCTGTGAGATAGATCCTCGCCATATAGATGAAGATCAGATGAGAGTTATGGCTGAGGCAGGGTTTAATCGTGTAAGTTTTGGGATTCAGGATTTTAACGAAAAAGTGCAACAGGCAGTTCATCGTATTCAGCCTTATGATGTAACAAAAAAAGCGATGGATTTGGCGAGAAAATACAATATGGTTTCTGTAAATGTTGATTTGATTTATGGGCTTCCTTATCAAAATCTTGAAACTTTTAAAGAAACACTATCTCTAGCACTGACTTTAAATCCAGATAGATTTGCAGTGTTTAACTATGCTCATGTTCCATGGATGAAAAAAACTATGAGAAAGATAGATGAGACAACTCTTCCTCTGCCTGATGAAAAACTTCAAATCATGCAATATACCATAGACTTTTTAACTTCACATGGTTACAAAATGATAGGGATGGATCACTTCGCAAAACCTGAAGATGAATTATTTAAAGCGATAGAAAAAGGACAACTTCATAGAAATTTCCAAGGTTATACAACAAAAGGTGGAGCAGATTTGATAGGTGTTGGTTTGACATCTATTGGAGAAGGTGTTGATTATTATGCACAAAATTATAAAGATATGAAACTTTATGAAGCTGCAATAGATGAGGGAAAACTACCTTTTGAGAGGGGTGTTGTTTTAAATGAAGATGACCAAATTCGCCAGTTTGTAATCATGGAACTTATGAGTAACTTTAAGCTTGATATAAAAAGGTTTGAAACACTTTTTAATGTAAATTTTAAAGAGTATTTCCCAGATGCCGTAGATGAGTTAAAAGTTTTTGTGGAGGAGGAACTTTTGATTATGGATGAAAATCATATAGAGTGTAGTCAAACTGGAACATTGCTTATAAGAAATATAGCACAACCTTTTGATGCTTATATGAAAAAGTATGCGAAAAGTTCTAAAACATTTTCAAAAACGGTGTAGTGATGTCAAAAAACCCAGATGAAATTTTTAATTTTAGTGAAACCTCTGATGCTTGTGTAAAGTGTGGAAAATGTATTCCTGTTTGTACCATTCATAATGTAAATGGTGATGAAGTAACAAGCCCTCGTGGTTTTATAGACCTCTTAGGAGCGTATCAAAGGGGTGATTTAGAGCTTGATAAAAATGCTAAAGATATATTTGAGTCATGTTTTTTATGTACTGCTTGTACAGATGTTTGCCCAAAATCACTTCCTACAGATATGGTGATAGAACAAATAAGAGCAGATATAGCTAAAAAATATGGCATAGCATGGTATAAAAAAGCTTTCTTTTTACTACTTCGTTATCGTTGGCTCAATGATTTGGCATTTAAACTTGGTTGGGTGTTTCAGACATGTGGCTTTAAAATAAAAGCTGATATAGACTCTATGCACTCGAGGTTTAACTTCCCAATGTTAAAGGCTGACAGACTTTTACCTAGTTTGAAAAAAACATCATTTTTAAATGCTCATCCTGAAAATATAAACAATGGTGGCAAAAGAAAAGTAGCGATTTTTATAGGATGTTTGGGTAACTATAACTATAGAGGTATAGGTGATAGTTTATTGGAAATTTTAGAAGCACTTGAGATAGATGCTTTTTTAGCAAAAGATCAGAAATGTTGTTCTGCTCCTGCTTATTTTACAGGGGATTTTGATACGGTTGATCATAACGCAAAATTTAATATAGAATATTTTGAGGGTTTTGGAGATGACATAGAGGCTATCATAGTGCCAGAGGCTACTTGTAGTGCAATGTTAAAGATAGATTATGAACATTATTTTCATGACCAGCCAGAGTGGAGAGATAGAGCAAAAAAAGTTATGAGTAAAGTTTATATGGCAACAGAGTGGCTTCAAAACCATACACACCTAGAACAACTTTTAGCTTCAAAGAAAAAAGATACAAAGATAGTGACATATCATGACCCATGCCACGCTAAAAAAATGCAGGGAATCCATAAAGAACCAAGAAATCTCATAAGACAAAACTATAAAATAGTGGAGATGAGTGATCCCAATGCATGTTGTGGTTTTGGTGGTGTGACGATGCAAAGTGAGAAGTACCATTATGCTAAAGCAGTGGGAGAGACTAAAGCCAATATGATAAAAGAGACTCAGGCAGATATTGTAAGTGCAGAGTGTAGTGCCTGTCGTATGCAGATAAATGCTTCTATGAATTACGCTGATGTTAAAACAGAGTTTAAAAACCCTATTGAGCTGATAGCTGAAGCTTTGAGGAGATAATCCCACATGCCATATAATAATTGGAACCATATTTATGAGCATTTTAACCCAGTAGCATTTCACATATTTTCTTTGCCTGTGCATTGGTATGGGATGATGTATGTTTTGGCACTTCTAAGTGCTTTGGGGATTGGAAAGTATTTTATAAAAAAAGACAATCTTGACTTTAAAGCTGCTCAGCTTGATGCTTATTTTGTATATGTTGAGATTGGTGTGATTTTAGGTGCGAGGTTGGGTTACATCCTTTTTTATGATACTCAAACTCTTTATTATCTAAGTCACCCTTGGCAGATTTTTAATCCATTTCATAATGGCGAGTTCATAGGCATAAGGGGTATGAGTTATCATGGTGCTGTGATAGGGTGGTTTATAGGTTCATATCTCTACTCAAGAAAACATAGAGTTGAGTTTGGAAAAATCATGGATCTGGTTGCTGTTAGTGTGCCTTTGGCTTTTGTTTTTGGTAGAATTGGTAACTTTTTAAATCAGGAGTTGGTTGGTCGAGAGACTGATGTGGCTTGGGGGATTTTAGTAGATGGAGTTTTGAGACATCCATCACAACTTTATGAAGCCTTTTTAGAAGGTGTTGGGGTGTTTTTAGTTGTCTGGTTTTATAGAAAATATCAACACTTCAGTGGTGAACTTATCTTGGTTTATGGTGCAAGTTATGGTGTTCTTAGAGCTATAGCCGAGATATACAGAGCGCCAGATGTGCAGATAGGTTACATCTGCTGTGGCGTTGTGACTTTAGGACAGGTACTAAGCCTTTCTATGACAGGTGTAGCTGTTATTTTATGGGTTTATTTTTATAGGAAGTTAGTTTAGATTATCTATCATTTCTATGTTTTTTTCTATCTTTTTCAACCGAACCTCTCCAAAAGTGATTAACTGCCCAGTATGCTAAGAGTGAGCCGAAGATAGAGTACATCGCTGTTCCAAAATATAGGGGGATGAAGATTTTGTCTATGTTGTCACTAAACCATGCCAAAGTTAGTTCAACAGGTTCTGGTTTTATACTTAGTAAAAAACTTCCAGTTAAATACTCCATATAGTACATTGGTGGCATTGTGATTGGGTTACTAAGCCAACACATTGCTAGACCGATAGGGACATTAAACTTGAAAAATGGCATAAAAGCTAAAACTGCTGCCATCTGCATAGGCATTGGGATAAAAGCTATAAATATACCTAAAAGTACAGCACGGGAAACCATCTTACGGTTTGTTGACAGATACTCTTGAGGAATTTTATATTTTTTAATAAAAGATTTTAATTTTTCATGTTTACTTGTTTTTTTGAGTGTCTTTCTTATCATGGGTGCGATTATATACTTTAGTAGTTAATAATATGCTAAAATTACATATGAAATTAAACTAAAGAGTATAGATGTCATTTAAAAAACTTGGGCTTATTGAGCCATTACTTGTTGCCATAGAAGAATTAGGCTACAGTGAACCAACTGTTATACAACGCAGAGCTATTCCTATTGTTATGCAAAAAAAAGATATTTTTGCAACTGCTCAAACAGGAACAGGAAAAACTGCTGCTTTTTCTTTGCCAATGATTCAAAGGTTTCGTAAAAATAATGCACAAAACATAAAAGCACTTATATTATCTCCTACTAGAGAATTAGCTGTCCAGATTGAGCAAGATATAAAAAACTATGCAAAATATTTAGATATTAAAACACTCCTTTTGGTAAGTGGTAAAGATATAAATACTCAGCGAAAAAATATCAGAGCAGGTGTGGATATAATCATAGCAACACCAGGGCGAATGGTGGAAATGATTGAACAAAACATAGATTTATCACATATTGAGATATTTGTTCTTGATGAAGCAGACAGGATGCTTGATATGGGTTTTGTAAAAGAGATAAGAAAAATCCATCCAGTATTGCCAAAAAACCATCAAACATTGCTTTTTAGTGCGACTTTTAGTGATAAGGTGAGAAAACTATCAAAACTTATTCTAAATAAACCAGATTTTATTGAGACTTCTAAGAAAAATTCAACAGTAGATACTATAAATCAAGTGGCTTATTTGGTTGATAGAGATAAAAAAGCACAACTTTGCTCATACTTAATAGGCTCAAGAAACTTTCCTCAGGTTTTAGTTTTTACCAAAACAAAACAGAGTGCTGATTTTTTAGTGGAGGAGCTTAAAAAAGATGGACTTAAAGTTGGTGTAATTCATGGGGATAAAACAAAAGCAAATCGCTTAAAAACTTTAACACAATTTAGAGAGAGAAAGATTAAAGTGCTAGTGGCAACGGACATAGCTTCAAGAGGCTTAGATATAGAGAAACTTCCTTATGTAATAAACTATGAGTTACCAAGTGTAAGTGAAGATTATGTTCATAGAGTTGGCAGAACAGGAAGAGCAGGGCGAGAGGGTGAAGCTATCTCACTCATAGATATATATGAAAAATATGACATAAAAGATATAGAGAGAGTGATAGGTCAAAAGATACCAAGAGAAGTGGTTGAAGGGTTTGAGCCAGATCCAAATATCAGACGAAAAGATGTTGATGAAGTTAAACTAAAAAGTGAGCATAAAAAGGTTGAAAAAAGACGACCAGCTAAAAAAGTTTATAAAAAAACAACTTCAACAAAAAAGAGAAAGACAACAAAAAGAGATGCTAAATGATGAAAAAAATATTAAAAATATTTGGAATTTTTCTTCTTATTGCTGGTGCTATATATGTCTATCATGTACATTTAGATTATAGGTTTGAGACTATTAGTGATGCAAAAGTTTATAAATCTGCACTTATAAATCCAGATAAATTGGGTGGTTACTTAGAAAAATATAAGATTAAAACTGTTATAGATTTGCTTGATCCAGGTGTGCAAAATGCGTTAAATCCTGCAAAACAGAGAGAGATAGATGCAGAACAAAAGGCAGTAGATGAATTTAATAAAAAACATCATACTCATGTTTTGCATGTAAATATTCCATCAAGACAGGTTCCAACCAAAAAGACACTTACTAAGTTTTTTGAAGTGCTTGACAACAAAGATAATTATCCTGTTCTAATCCATTGTTATCATGGAACTGGTAGAGCGCAGATATATAGTGCTTTGTATAGAATAGAGTATGAAGGTTGGAAAAATAAAGATGCAAGAGCAAAAACAAGGGTAATAGTTCAAGCTCTTGGATATAGAAGTTCTTTTTCTGATGGTCGCTCAAAAGGTGACTTTTTGATGCATTATAAACCTAGAAGTGAGGGAAATAACTCTACAATAAATACGATTGAATAGTTTATCAATAATATACAGCTAACCAGATGGTTTCTTTATCTGGTAAAGTCCAAGATACCTTGTGCTTTGTATTTGCTGGTATGTTTATATAATCACCTTTTTTGAGTTTGACATCAGCACTGTTTTTAAATGATAAAATGGCTTTACCTTTTAAAATCATAACCCACTCATTCTTTCTACTGTTGTACCAACCTTTTTTAGGAGAACTCTGCCCATATGAGATAATCCGTTCTATCTTTACATCATTCTTAGAGATAATATCTTCAAATATTTCTTTGTCTGAATTTCTTTGGATATTTTTAAATATATTTACTTTTTTCATAGCCCCATTATATCAAATTTGATACTATTTGGCATGTGGAAAAATTATAAACTTGAAATCTTATATAAAGATGAGTATCTTGTAGCTATAAACAAACCGAGTGGGCTTTTGGTGCATAAATCTATGATAGACTCACATGAGATATACTTTGCTATGAAGATGCTTCGTGATCAGTTAGGCATGTGGGTTTATCCTATTCATAGACTAGATAAACCAACTTCTGGTGTACTTCTATTTGCACTTGATACCCAAACAGCAAGGTTAATGAGTGAGCAGTTTAAAACTCACACTATGCAAAAAAAATATATAGCAATTGTTCGTGGTTGGGTTGATGAGGTTGGATTTATAGATTATGCTTTAAGTGTAAAAAATGATAAGATAGCAGATAAAAATGCTAAAGAAAAAGAACCTCAAGAAGCAAAAACAGCTTATAAAAGAGTTGCTAAAGTTGAACTTCCACATGCCATAGGCAGATATGAAAAAACGAGATATTCACTTGTAGAGTTAGAACCAAAAACAGGACGAAAACATCAGCTTAGACGACATATGAAGCATATCTCACATCATATCTTGGGGGATACAAAATATGGACGAGGAGAACATAATAAATTTGTAAGAAAGCATTATGATTGTCACAGGCTTATGCTTCATGCAATCTCTCTTGAAATATCCCATCCTTACACAAAAGAAAGGTTTGTTTTTAAAGCCGATTTTGACAACATCTTTGAGTCTGTTTTTAGAAGTTTTAGATGGCAACTATGAAAAACATGCACTCACATATCCAACAACTCTTGCATTATCATGACTAGCATCTGCACTTGTTCGATAGTCTAATAGATGTGGTGTGAGATTTAATTTTTTTGCACTCATAAGCATAGCTTTTACACCTAGTTTTCCACATGCTTCACATCCATTATCAAGCATGTCAGTATCAAGGGAACTAATAGCATTTAAACATATATTATCTAGTTTATTTGCATCTTCGAGGTTATAAAAATGGCTTAAATCAGTACTGATTATAACTCCACAATTTTTTTGATTTAAAACAAAGTCAATGATTTCAGAAATAACTTCAGGCTCTGCATCTCCATAAATCAGCTCAACTATCTTGGCATGTGGAAGATAATATTTTATAAAAGGAAACTGTACTTCTGTGGAGTGTTCGGCATGAGTGATTAGTGTTTTTAGGTTAAACATTTGTTTTAGTTCATTTACAATCTCTTGTGCATTTTGAATTTCACCAAAAGGAGTATCATAGCCTTCATCTTCGCAAAGGCTTATACCACGAAAGCCAACTTTATGTGATGGACCGATTACTATAAAATTTTCTATATCAGAGTTTTTTAAAATTTTATAGGCAATATTTGCAGTAAAACCTGAGTACACATATCCAGCATGTGGGACTATAACGGCCTTGCTTTTTATATCTGGCAAACTAAGTTTTGCGTCATAAATTTTATTGAAATGTTCAAAATATCTTTGTATTTCATCACTTTCATCTGGATAAAATAATCCAGATACGCTCATTTCTCTTATCATTTCCAAACTCCTTTTATTTCATTTTCACATCTTAAGCATCTTCCATCTTTCATATTCAATACAGTTGATGAAAAGCCACTTCTGTCAATCAGTTTTGCACCACATTTATCACAGTATGTAGAACTGTCATTTTGTATATTTCCAAGATAAACATATTTTATACCATAACTTTTTGCTATCTCTTTTGCTCTCATCAAACTCTCAAGAGGTGTTCTAGGTGTATCTAACATTTTGTATGTTGGATGAAAAGCACTAAAATGCCATGGGATATCTACTCCAAGTTTAGAGGATATAAATTCTGCCATCTTATGGATTTCATCTTCACTGTCATTAACTTCTGGAATTATTAGAGTTGTAATCTCTAGCCAAATATCACTTTTTG
>Ga0256842_1001450_pt1 | contig 18882 bp, 14 predicted proteins | sample 4559240metaG_FD_185973 | JGI IMG/M metagenome (GOLD analysis project Ga0256842, IMG submission 185973) | Hydrothermal vent microbial communities from Guaymas Basin, Mexico - 4559-240 | ecosystem: Environmental > Aquatic > Marine > Hydrothermal vents | place: Mexico: Guaymas Basin | collected...
TAACGGTCTTAGAAATTGGAGTGAAATTTATCCCCAACTTTGTATATTTTTCAGCGAAATTATGGAAAAATATACAAGATAGATGTATGGGCTAGAGGTGATTTACACAGTTTAGTTTACAGGCTCTGATTCATCCTGATTTTCTTATTTTCAAAAACTATCAAGCAGTCTCTAGGTAAAACTGTTTTTTTTGCTGAGCATAGTATATAGTTCTATTAATTCATTTTTTATTTTTATTTATTTGAGCTACTGTAATTTTTGCTGAATCAATAAACTTGAATTTTAAAGAGTTAAATCCGTAATGAACAGATTCTAAAAACTTAATGGGATATTTTTGTTCACTACCATCTAGTAAAATTATAAAATTATCCTCATCAGTTCCCAGTAGTCTTTCATTTTTGGAATCCTTTATCTCATAATCACCATTTTTACCTTTATATGCTTTATAAGATATTTAAAACCCTTGTAATTAAATTTTCTTAATGAAATAAATCTTCCCAAAAAAACCACTAAAAGACAATTTAAAGCCACTTCTAAAAAAATCTGTAAAAAAACGGATGAAATTTCATGATAAAGGATAGTGAATTCCTCTAAAATACTCTTAACAAAATGCATTAGAGTCTATAAAACCTTATTGCATTCTGTAATGAATAAAGGATAAAAATGGAAACTTATATGAGACCTACAGAACTCTCAAAACACCTAAAAATAGGTTTAAGTACGGTTTGGTACCTCGTTAAAAAAGGTGAACTTAAACCTATTAAAATTACACCTCGTGTTACTGTGTTTGCTATGAGCGATATCAATAATTTTATTAATAAAAGTAATAATAATGTCAACACTGAAAAATAAACACTGGTTTGCACATCCAGCAGATTTACGACATGATCGAAGAATGAGAAGAGCCATGAGTGATTTTCCAAATGGAGTTGGCTATGGATTAATTGTTTTATTGATAGAACATCTTAGGTGTCAGCCGAATTATAGCTATCCACTCCAAGATTTAGACCTATTAGCAAAAGAATTTGAAACAAGTTTACCTATTTTACAAACTTTAATCACTAAATATGGGTTTTTTGAAATTATAGAAAATGAAAAAGAAGAGCTCTTTATATCTCCCATGCTTAATGACCTAATGAAACCTTATGATGAAAAAGTTGAAAAAAATAGGCTTGCAGGGATAAAATCTGCTGAAAAACGCAAAGAAAAAATACAAAAACTTTTAGTAGAAGCTAAAAAACAAGATAAAAAATTAGACTACCTCGATGTAGATGAGATACCCGATGTAGTATAACAGGAATTTAAAATGTCAAAACTAAAACAGGTAAAAATAAACTTTACATTGCAAAATTATGAAGTTTTAAAACATAAATCAGATAAAAAAGGGGTCACAATGGCTGAATATATTCGTCAACAATTAAACTTGACTTTAGATACAAATATTCGAAACAATGCACCTACTCATTTTAAAAGGATAGACCCTGTTCTGCTCTTTGAACTTAATAATATTTCAAAAAGCTTAAATACAATAGCCAATAATTTAAAAAAAGATATTGAAATCAATAGTTTTCTTTTAATTTCTATATATGAACGAGTAATGAGTTTAAAATGTTAATTCTATTCGCAGGTACCAACGATGGCTGGGGCAACTATGTGATAAATGGAACAAGGAAGAAACCAAGAAATCACGAAAAGGTAAAGGTTTTGAAAGGTGATATTACTCTTGGTGACCATATTACAAACCACCCCAACTATAGACAAAATGCATACTCAATTATTTTATCATTCAAAGGTAAACCTGCAATAGAGGTTATGGAAAAAGTTCTTACTGAATTTGAACAATTATTTATGCATGGGTTTGAAGCTTATGAGTACCATTTTGATGCAGTTTTGCATATGGATACAGACGATTATCATATTCATGTCCGTATTCCTAAATTCAATTTATATACGGAAACTCAACTGCAACTGTATTTGGATAAAAAGGATAGATATCGAGTTAATCTTATTCGTAATCTTATTGATATGAAATATCATTTAGAAAGTCCGAAAAATAATAGACAATTCATACGAGAAGAACAAGGTTTGCATACTACACAATGGAAAAAGAGCAATAAACAAGAATCTAGAAAGATGAGTCGCTCAGTAATAAATAATTTTATAAGAGAGCTACATCAGGCATCCCTTATTAATTCTTTATCAGATGTAAAAAATGTATTAGAAGATGCCAACTTAAAAATAATTAATACAGGTTATGACTATAGTCGAGACTTATATTATATAACAGTTCAAAATAAATCTAAAAAAATAAAACTGACAGGAGATATATACAGTGAATACTTTTGGAAATATAGCAGAGAAAATAGAGAAAAACAAATCGCAGATAACAAACAATTTAGAGGAAGCTACAAATATAGTCCAGAAGAGTATAAAAGAGTTTCAATTAAGCTCTACATTGTACTTGAAAAACGCTCAACAGAGATCAATGCAAGATATAGAAAACCAAGAGAAAGAGCTGCTAAGAGACTTGATAATTTACAACAAAAAAGTCAAGAAAGCATTATCCATAAGACAAAATCTTTTAAAAACGAAGGAGCAGCAACTTCTCATACCAATTTTAGGGATTCTGACACTCACACTGCTTGTTTTACTGATTCAGAGCTTCCAATTCAAAGAACAACGAACACTGAGCAAGTGGCTCATTCCAAATCAGTACAGGTTGAATCAAAAAGATGGACAGTATATAGTTATACCATCGAAAAATCTGAATTACTCGAAAAAAAACAACACTTACTACTTAAAATTGGAGGACTGAATGGAAGAATTAACAAAAACATTATTAGAAAAAATTCACAAGATGGAAAAGAACGAACAAGCATTGATAAATTCGATGGATCAGAACAAGAAGAACTATATAAAAAAGCTAAACTCTATATGCAACGAATGGCTCAGACAAGAGATTGTAGAGAACGATATAGAAAAAAGATTGCAATTATTGGAAAACAATGTGTTGATATTAAACAAGACTTCAACTCATCTATCACAAAAATTAACACAATTATCAGAACTCTTGCAGAAGAAACCACCTATACAGGAGTAAAAATTGACAATAACAGAGAGTTAACTATTCCTGATTATGTCGATGAATTGCTAGAATGGGGAAGACAACCATTTTAGTAAAAAGTATCCAAGTGTCTAGCAATAATTTAATTATTAAACTTCTTTAATACTATCAAGCTATACAAATGTATATTTGGGTATTATTCTAAAAATAATAAATGAGATATTAATAAATAAATGAACAAAATTGAATCTACAAAACAACTACTAAAACAGCAGTATTTACAAGATGATAGACCATGGGTTGTAACATTCTCTGGCGGTAAAGATTCATCTACTGTACTACATTTAACAGTTGAAGTATTACTAGAATTAAAAAAAGAAAAAAAAGATACTAAAACAATTTATATTGTGTCATCAGATACAAGAGTAGAAATGCCACTTATTGACAAATACTTTTTTGAAAAAATTGAAGAGCTCAAATCATTTATAAATAAAGAACAACTCAATATGCAAGTTGCTGTTGTAACTCCTGATGCTAAAGATTCTTTTTGGTCACTTCTTATAGGTAAAGGGTATCCCTCTCCAAATCAAAATTTTAGATGGTGTACAGATAGACTAAAAATAAAACCTGCAACAAAATTTTTAACAAGCTTATCAAATGAAAACAAGTCAATTATAATGCTTCTAGGTGTTAGAAGTGACGAATCACAAACAAGAGCTATCTCTATTGAAAAAAGGGATAGGAACCATAGAGGGCTTGTTAAACATGACACGGTTCCAAATACTTTTGTAATGTCACCAATTAAAGATTGGAGCAACTCTGAAGTTTGGACATTTTTAAGTAAAAATGATGCACCTTGGGGTAAACATGATGATATGATGAAACTGTATGATAAAGGTTCAGGAGAAGGCGATTGTAATATCGCTTTAAACCCAGAATCTCCTTCATGTGGTAAAACAAGATTTGGATGTTGGGTTTGTACTGTTGTTTCAAAAGATAAATCTATGGAAAATATGTTAAGAAATGATGAAGATAAATGGATGAAACCTCTTCATGATTTTAGAAATAAACTTGAAGATTATAGGTACGACCATAGCACGAGACAAACAAGAAGAAGAAATGGACAAAAAGCAGTAGGTCCATTTAAAATGAGTACTAGAAAAGAGCTCTTTAGAGACCTTTTAGAAATAGAACAAGAATTATCAACTCATTTAGAAGGTAAGTACTTAATTAATGATGAAGATATTATACAAATTCAAAAAGAGTGGCTTCATGATGGAGACTTCTTTGATTCAGCAATAAACATTGCTAATGAATTTGGTAGAAATATTAGACATGAATCTAAAAAGTCTTTCTCAAAAAATGAGAAGGATTATTTTTCTTCTTTGTGTACAAATAACAATATTGAAATTGAGCTAATGGATAAACTCTTACAAACAGAACATAAATATAGACATCAATTAAAAAGATCAGGTATATTAACTGATATAGAAGAAGTTGTAGAATCTTATGCATCAGGAAAAATAAATGAAATTTAATTCAGTAACAATTGAAAATTTATTTTCCTATAAAGGTCAAATCAAATTTGATTTTAATGACTCGGATAAACCTATATCTCTTATCATTGGGGAGAATGGATTTGGAAAAACATCTTTTATAAACTCAATTAAAATTGCTTTACATGGTATCACAAAAGATTTACTCTCTATTGGAGAATTAGTTTTAACTAAACAAGACTATATACTAGGAAGTAAAGATAAAAATTTCAGTGGAATTTTGAATAGAATAGCAAAGCAAAATGGAGAAAAAAAAGCATCAATCATTATAGAGATAAATGATGGGGAATCTTTTTATATTCATAGAGAATACTCACTAAAAAACAATGGATATAATGAATCTCTTACTATTTATGATAAAGAAAACAATCTACTATATTCTGATATTGAAGCTCAAGATTTTATTAACTATAAAATTTCGCCAACTCTTGCAAAGTTTTTCTTTTTTGATGGAGAGAAGATTCAAACTATTGCAGACTTTAGTAAAGATGAATTTAGACAAATGCTTGAAGATGTACTAGAGCTAGACATATATGACCAACTTATCTATGATTCTAAAAATGTAATCAAGAAAATTAACAAAAACGAGTTAGATTTTGAACTTCAAAAAATTGTTACTCAAAAAGAAAATGAACTTGTAGAAATTCAAAATGACTTACTATCAGCAAATCTAAAACATGAAGAAAAATCTTTAAAACTTAAAGAATTACAACATGATTTAAATGAGTTAGAAAGAAAACTTTCTAGACTAAAAAGTAAATATAAAAAACCTTTAGAAGAAGAACGAAAAAAACTACAAACATATGTCGAAGAAAGAGATTTCAATTTAACTAAATTTAAAGAGTTGTCTTATATACAACTTCCACTACTTTTAAATAAAAAATTAGAACAAAGACTAAAAGATGATATCGAGCATAATTATAAAGGAAATATTACAATTTCTAAAGATATTATTGCAATGAAAAAAGAAGAATTTTTAAAGCATATTAAAACTAGCGAACAAGAAAATATTGAAAAAGTATTTGATAAAGTATTTAGTTCGGATGACAATTCTCAAAGTGTAGTATTTGCTGATTCTATAAAAATAGAATCACAATTTAACTCTCTAAATGAAGATATAAATCTCAAAGACTTACTTGATAAACTAACTACATTAAAAGAACAAATAAAACAGAGTGAAGATGAGATATATGCTTTAGAATTGAAAATTCAAGAAGATAAAAAAGAATATGAAAAAGATTTTCGTCAAGTTAAAGTTATTGCAGAAAATATTGGTATTAAAAAATCAGAAATAGAAAATATAGAGTTGCATATAAATAACTTAGAAACTGCACATCGTGATATCGAAAAAGAGATAAGTAGAACGAGTATTAAAGAGCATAAAAATAGTTTAGCAGGACTCAAAATAGAATCTTTAAAATCAGTGATAGAAGTAGCAACTCAGATGAAAACAAAAATAAAAGAAGATAAAAAAGAGATACTTGAAACATCTATAAATATAAAATTTAATCTTCTAAAAAAAGAAGGCTATGAAGCAGACTGTATTAAACTAGATTCTGACTTTAACATTAATGTTTTTGACAAACATATGAACCCAATGGATATACTATCAAGTTCATCAGGTCAAAAGCAAATTATAGCTACTGCATTGATTTGGGGAATATCTGAATATATATCCGAAGAGATACCGATGATTATAGACACTCCTCTTGGAAGACTTGATGAAAAAAATCAATCTTTAATATTAAATCAGTTTTATCCAAATGCTTCAAGTCAAGTTCTTATCTTACCTACACCTAGTGAACTTAGAAACGAAGGTTTTAAAAATCTTGAAGATAATGTCTCCCAAGTCTTTACCTTGTCAAATAAAGGCTCTGCCACAACCATACAAGAGCAAAACAAATCTGAATTTTTTGATAGTAGGTATAACTAAATGAGAACAACAGAATTCACAGAACAACAACTTCCACGAATAGCAAAATTACTAGGGTTTGAAAAAGAACCTAAATGGCTAACTATTAGGTTTGCTATCTTTATATCTCTATCTGTTGATAAAAAAATAGATACAAGTGATAAAATAGATTTTAGCAATGGTAAAACTTACAACTTAGATGTTATAACGGGTAAAGGTAAAGTTGACTTACAAGGCGAACAAGCTGACTATACTGACTTAATATCACTTATGATAGCTAATAACGATAATTATAAGATTAATACTCATAGAGGACTAGAAATCAAACTAGAGCAACACTGCGAAAGAGGCTTTTCTATTTTAGCCTCTTCTTTTAATGAGAATAGTGATGTTTTTGAGTGGATTAAGCAGGAGTTTTTATAAGTTGTTTTATTTCTTGAATATCTTCTTTATTGAATTTTGTTATTAAATCAGCTTCGCTTTTAAAACCTGATCCAAGCAATAAAGTGTTTTTCAGTCTTGACCTTAACTTTGTTTGTATACCATAAAATTCTATTTTAAAATTAAAGTTTGAAAAACTGTTAAATAGCCCTTCAAAATACTCTTTTGAATACTTAAATTCTATACCATTGTTTTTAGTAATTTCTTTTAAAACATCAAATAAAGCATGAATACCTAGAGTACGATTGAAAACATTATCTTTATTATTTTTATGGATTGTACTTTCTACAGCATCAAAATAGTTATAAATAATATCATACATTGTTCTATCTTTATTACTTAAATATAACTCTCTTAATGGAGAATTATCAGTTCTTTCTTTTAATAGTTCTCTAGATCTTCCATCATCTATTGTTTTTGAGTATAACTTTTCTCTATCATCTTTTGGTTTAGTTGTTATCAATGAAATAATACCATCAACAACTGAAGCCATAGATATTGAGGTATTATTATCTTCAGAAATACCTAATTTTAACTTATTATGAAAAGGAGAATTTTCCTTTTCAGCTAAAACTCTTGCAAAATATACGGATAATGTTTCAGGTGACCAAGTTTCAGAATCTCCTTGTTCTAACTCAAATTGAAAAAGTTGATATATATGATTTTTATCTACTTTCTTTTGATTCATATTAATAGTTGCAAATATTTGAGCATGATATGGTAATGGTAAATCTAAATATACAGAGCAAAGTAAAGGCATTCCCTTTTTAGTTGAATTATTAAATGCAAATAAACGGTGCTGACCATCAATAATTGAAGCTAATTTTTCTTCAGTAGGGATTACTAAATAATATAAACCATTGTCTTCTTCAACAGTCCATCTTTTTGATTCATTTTCAATTAAATTTCCATCTTCATCATAATTTACTCCAAGAATTATTGAATTTGGAAAACTTGCACTAACTGTCTCTGTATACCTTGTTATTTGATCTACTCTTTTTTCATCCTTGTTTCTTTGTGATCCAGGAGATAACGAAAAAAGTTTTTCCATCATGTTTTTAGGTGTATTATGATTGTAATCTTCATCATCAACAAATTCTGTTCTAATTGTATAGCAAACTTTTAATAAAAATTCTGCACTTAAAGATACTGCAAAAAATACACCTAGAGGTTGTTCAATTCTGATAGCTGGTATTCTCATTATTTTATATCCTTAATATTGTCTTCTTCTGCTTCTATATATCCGGTTGTACTTGCTTTTAGATTTGTAATTTCATCAAATTTCCCATCATTTGCATTTACTAAAACAAATAGCAACAATGTAAAAATTGTTCCCCATATTGTATAGTTACTTTCACTTAATGGTGCATCATAGTATCCATACCCTAAAAATGCAATAGCTATAACTCCAAGTAACAAAGCTAGTAATGATAATGTATTTTTTTCTGCATTAATAAAAAACTCAACTACCAATGTTCCTAACATTGCGATAGAATATGTAAATAATGCTTCACTATTTAATAAAATATTATTTTCATTCCTAAAATGTGGTATCCATATTCCCATAGTACCAAAGAATAATATCCCAATGATAAAAAAAACGATAAAATAAATACTAAAAACTGCATTTAAAAACCTTATCCAAATTTCTTTAAAAAGTTTTTTATTCCATTGATTTTTTCTAGTTTTTATACACATGACTTATTCCCTATTTAATATAATTATTTTTTTAATTTCCACTTTCCTCTTCCTTCTTTTTGAAATAAATCTTCTTTTCCTAAATAGATATCAGCATCAGATGAATAGTTATATATTGTTCTTCTAATTGTTGACTTCCAAGACACTGGTAAATCTCTAGTCGTATGCTTTTCTATATATTTATAAATTTGATCAAGAGTCAATGTATCATTATTTACTTTAAAAGCATTAACAATTTCTTCTTTCCAGCTTATAGATAGTTCCTTCTTTAATTTTTCAATATCATCAATTTGAACGATATAACTTGAATTATCAATATCTGTATTATGTAAAAGATAATTTCTTGTAAAATATACATCATTAAGTCTATTGTAGAGGTCCTCATCAATAAAGTTTTTACTTCTTAATTCTTTTAGTTGTTTCTCAAAACTTTCTTTATCCTTACTCTTCATAGTGGGAAAATAATGCATAACCTCTTTCCAAATATCAAAATAATTTTTAGCTGAACTATTTAAACTAGATATAATTTCTTCTGATACTGTATCTTTTTCAAATTGATCTAACTCAAGTTTTTCAATATTTTTTAATGCTTTTTCAATTTCACTAGTGACTTCTTCACTCAATTTTTCAACCCTAATTAAATCACTTTCAAAAAAAGTCTTATTGTGGGCAACCTTATTTCTTAATTCTGTTAATTCTTTCCATCTTTTTGGTAAATAATTATCTTCACATTCAATCTTTATCTTAAAGTACTTGTCCCAATTTGACTTAGGAATAAAGCTTTTTAATTCACTAAAATCTTTTGATAAAAGTTCATCTACATCTTCAAGACTTTTAAGCTTGTTAATTAATGCATTTCTATCATATTCATGATATGTATTAAATAGAAACTCTCCTAATTCTCCAAAACTTAGTTCTTGAATTTTGTTCTTGTATTCACTCTCTTCAGAATTTAACCTTTTTTTGATGGTTTCATTAGATTTATTTTTCCATTCTTTCCCAATAGCAACAATCATAAAATAAAGAATAAATTTTCTCATCAAGTTTTCAACCTTATGAATACTTGGATAGGCAAGTGTTGCGTAATGAAATGAAATATCATCTCTTAAAACTTCTAAAATAATATTTTTTTCATTTAAAATTTTCTTGAAATCTCTTAATAAATTTTTGTATTCCTTTAAATTCTTCTCTTCTTTTTCTTTGAATTTAATATAAAAAAATCTTTGTTTTTTACCTTTAACTTCACCTATATTTATGTTAAAACCACATTTATAAGTAGGACTTGAAATTTGATTTCTTAGAATTTCGAATTCTTTCGACTCTTGTATAATCTTTTTTAATTGTTCTTTATTATCACATAAAACATAAAGTGCACTATTTACTTCTTCATCAATTATTGCTAAATATTCATTAATAAATTCCATTTAAAACTCCATCAATTCCCAAAATGCCAAATCTCGCATTTTATCAACCTTTTTATTCCCATCAACATAAAAACTATAATGTTTCTGCAACTCTCGTACTTGGCTCATCAAGTCTTCTGCTTCACTCTTCCCGTTAATATTAAAAATAGATTGAATATCTTGTGTTTTGATGTTAGATACTTTATGAATAATCCATGTAAATATATAGTTTGCATAGTTGTCTTCTGCTGTTTTAAAGTGTGTTAATTCTTGAGTTGAGAGTATAGTTCCTACTCCAAACTCTCTACCCTCTTTTAATATCTTTTTAAGACTATCAAAATCTTGAGACATAAAATTATCTGCTTCATCCACTAAAATCATTTTTGTTATTTGCCTATAGTCTCCATCTATTTTAGATGAACCATGGTTATGCATCTGAACATAAAATAAGTCCAATATAATAGCAACTACTAAATTTTGTATGTTTGAGTCATAACCTGAAAGGTTTATAACTGTAACACCATCTATAACATCATATAAAGACTTAGTGAGACTACTATCACTCTCAAATATCTCAAAATCTATTAAGTCGTCTAAAGCGGCATAAAGAGAGTCCTGCTTTGTATCTTCTCTTTGAGAGTATAGCTCCCACACATCATCTAAAGTAGGAGCATCTAAATCCCATGTACTTTTATCTGATGACGAAATACCTTTTTCTCTATATGCATCTTGTATAACATTTTTTAAGATGGATTTTTGAACATTTCCTAAGCTAAAAGCTTTTGAAAGTGTTGTTGTGAGAGTACGACCTGTATGTGTTGGAAGTTTTGGTTTTCCTCCAAAGAGAGCTAATGGATTAAATGGTAACTTTTCTAGTTCATAAACAGTTGCATCCGTAGCTTTTACAAAATCTTCTCCAATATAATCTCCTTTGTAGTCAAAAATAATAATGTCTATTTTTGAACCTGATACATTATTATTGGATTGATTTACTAACTGTGTGACTAAGGACTTTGTAAACTGTGTTTTACCAGTTCCCATAGTTCCTATGATTCCAGTGTTTGTATTTTGATTTTCGATTGTATTTGTTGGGTGCCACAATATATCTTGATGATTTAAATTATGTACTCCAAATTTAATTTCTATTGGTTCAGTCGATTGAATTATCTCTTTTTCATCTTCTTGCTTGTTTTCAAACTCTTCACTTATTACTATTTCAGTATCTTTTTCGAGTTCTAAATTTTCTTCTATTTTAATTTCAAGTGCCTTTGAACTATCTTCAAGCTGATTACTACTTATCATATATTTTTTGTTTGTTCCAAACTCTTCATCTAAAAGTTTTTTCTTTAAAACAGCATAAGACAACTCTAGCATTTGATTTTGGTATTCATAAGGTAGTTTTATTTCAAGTATAGTATCTTTTATATCGTACTTAGTATCATGTTGGCTATTTAAAAAAGCCACTACAGCACCAGAACTATGACTTTCTAGTTCTTTTAACTTATAAGTACCTTCTAAAAGATATTCTCTTTCTTTATATAGTTCATCAAAATAATCATTATTAAATATATCATATAACTCATATTTTTCCACTTGCATAAATACTTGTCTTATAAAAAGACCTTTTAAAAGTTTTGTTTTAAAAGAATCTCCTTCAAATAAATGTTCATAGAAAAATCTTTTTAGAGATTTTGCTTGTTCTTGTGCTTTTACCATATCTCCACTACTAGACTTCACTTCTACTGGGTATAGAATTACTCCATCTTTAGTAAAACCTACTAATAATATATCATCAGATATTGCACCTTTATTTAAAAATTTATCTATTTTCCTTTGATTGTATCTTGTGAAATCACTATCTGACATCGATAAGCCTACATTACCAGAGACTCTAATCATTTCAGCTACTGACAATGGAACCCATGTAATATCACTCGTGTCTAACATTGCCGTTATATATTTATATGCAGCGATAATACTTACTCGTTCTTTTTTTATTTTTTCATTCTCTGTAATCATTTTAATGAGCCACTCCCCATTAAATGCATTAAACTGTTTGACAATATTTTCTTTATCAATAGTGTCATTGTCTGTAAGAATTACATTTGAATATAGCTCTTTTTGTGCAGTTACTGTTACAGCATCATAGTTTGCAGAAGAGCTATACTGGTCAGAATAATGTATTAAAATTAATTGTTCTTCATTATTGAAAAATTCTAAAGTAACTTTAGGATCAATAATCACTGTCCATAATGCATTATTATATGATTGAGATAACAGTTTTTTAAAGTTCTCACTTATCATTAATGATATAGTTTTATCAGACTCATAATTTGTTCCATAGTCATATACTGGTCGTTGCATAGCATTATATATTTTTGCAAGTTGTAAATGTTTTGCATTTATATCATCTATATTACTTAGTCCAAATCCACTATAGTAATTACCTTTTTCTTTTTGAGAACTTTCCCCAGAGATAAGTCCTTTTGTAACTAATCCTGATTTTGTCTGTTGAATTTTCCTATCTTTTATTATGACTTTTTCATTGTTTTTAAAAAATGAAAGATGACAATATTCTTGTTCCTCTGTAATTAAATGCTTACTATATGTTACATGTGTTCTTATTGTATCAATTATATTTTCTGCATCTATATTTAAGTTATTTCTAGTTTTTATATCTTCATATTTATCAGTATCAGCAAAAATATCAAATGCTGTTTCTATATACTCTTCATCATATAAATTTATAACCATTTTTATAGGAGTTTTTGAGAAATTGTTTTTATAATACTCAAGCATTCCCTCAAATAACTCTTTATTTGTACTATTGTTTATACTGTTTATTATTAAAGGTGCATCTTTTCTAAATTCAAATAGTTGTCTAAAAGAATCAATAAATTCGACTATTTTTTCATGTGTGAGCTTTTTTACATATGAAAATTCGTTATCCTCATTCAATACAAACTCTAACCATAAAACATCATCACTTATAACTTTCGTAAAAGCATACTCCTCTTTATTTACATACAAATAGGGAAACAATCCTTTAGCATTCAATCTATTTAATGTTACATTTGATAAATCTTTATATGTTTCATCTTTTTTAGCTTCATCAACTAGGTGTAAAATATATGATAACACTAGGGGAGAAAAAGGAGATACCATTTTTCTATTTTCTATCGCTACAAAACCAAGTTCAAATAATTTCTTTTGATTCTCGGTTAAAGGTGTATCTTCTTCAATATCTTTCATATATTTCAAATAGCTATCTATAAAACTATTTGCTAATGCACAAAGATTATCATTCCAAGCACATAAGGAAGGGGTTGTTTTATGCTCTTTTAAGTATGTTAAAAGATTTTTATATGAAATATAAATTTCACTATCTATATCTTTTAAATTTTCTATACATAAACTTTCTTTTACATCAGAGAAAAGTTCTTTATCAATAAAATCCTGTTCTAATCTAATATAGGTTAATCGTTCTGCAATCAATTTGAATTCTCTATTTTCAATAATTGCTCTATTTTTTGTTTTGTTAAACTCTATATCTTTATTACCTCCAAATAACTTGTCTAGTCTGTTTTTATTAAAAAGGAATGGTACTGATATGACATCTTCCTCTTTCGTACCTTCAACAACAAGGGAGAGGCTATCTACACTGTTATTTATTGAAAATTTTACTTCATCATTATTGTTATAGTAATTTTTTATATCAACTTCATGATATACATTTATATCTATCGCTTGGTTTTCATCTGTCAATGATATTTTTGTATTATTTTCCCTTGGATTTAAACTAAGAGTAAATTTATTATTTAACTGAAGTAAGAGTTCTTCTGTTCTAGGCTTGACGATATAGCTATTCTTAATATCTTCCAAATAGAAACTATCTTTTCTTAAAACCAATATTTTAAATTTATGATTTTGGGATGATTTACTTCCCTTAAAATTAAGTGTAAAATATAATGGCTTCATATCGTATGAAAATTCTAACTGAGCTGTTCTACTAACCCCAAAATAGACTGGTTTGCATAATTTTTCAAGTTTTTTATTATGCATGATAGAAAAATTGTCTGTTTTAATACCATCACCCTTAAATTTAAAATCTAATGTAACATTATTCTCTTCTGCAAATATAATAATATTTTTATTTCTCTGACCTGCTTTTGTCATACTATCAGCTCTTACAAAGTCATTAGAATTATAGATTTCTACTGTGTCATCAAAAGATATGGTTTCATTTTTGTTATTTTCGATTTCATTGGTTAATTTTATATATGGAACATCTTGCCAATCATCAATAGTAATATTCTTTTTAATAAACTCTGGAGAAAAATCAGGTAATTTTTCCTCCAGTTCATTAGGGAAATCTCTAATTATATTGTCAATTTTTCTATGTAGTTTATCGTTCTCATTTAAACTTTTTTCAATTTTCTTCGGATCACCTTCTAGCTTATATAAATCAACATCTTCAAATAATCCAAAATCTTTAAAATTTATTGTATCATTTACAATAGAGTCAAATAAAACTTTATATCCAAAAGCCGACTGTTGCTCTTCTTCAATTATTTTTGTTTGAAAGTTCAATAAATATTTAAATATATTTTTATGTGAAACATTCGTGTTTATTAACTTTTCAATATCTTTTTTAATTTGCATTGCATTTAATGGCTTATCTTTAATAGTTAAATCTGTTGAAGAGTTAATAAGTGTATCTAGTTGTGAGGTATGTAAGATTAGTAAAGAACAATTCTCTAAATTCTCTTTTTGAGAAGAGACTTCATCTCGTAGTGTAGATATAAAATGTTGATTCATTGTATTATCTATATCATTTACATATAGTAATTTAATACTATCTATCTCTATATAATTTATTTCAGTATTTAAAAAAGTTAATGTACTGGTTGAAATCGTATCTAAAGCTTCAACTATTGATTTCAGTTGCTCTATATCATCTGAATAAAATCGATAACGATTGCCTTGTTTTATATTTACAATAAACCAATCTTGCAGTTTTTCTAATAAAAAATTATTAAATTGTTGTTTTGACATATACAGCATCCCCACTATCGCTTTTTCTTTCAATATTACCTATTCTTTCAAATAATTCTAATAGCTCATTTTGAGATTTTGAGTCGAAGCAGATGCCTCTTTCTTTCAGTTCTTTTAGTAAGTCCTGAAAACGAAGTTTCTTCTTATCTCCTATAGCAATATTTGTTAATAGAACAATTGTATCTTGGTCTAAAACTAGTATTTTCCCTGCTCTCCCTCTTGTCTGAAGAAATGCTTTTGCCACCTGTTTTTCAAAAGCCTTAATATATTTATCCAAAGCATTCTTTCTATCTACAACACAATTATCCCTAAACTGTTCGTATGCAGAGTTTAAAAGTGAGTCTAAAGCTTTTTCAATACTCTCTGAGTTTAATAAAGATAAAGCAAGTTTTTTAGCTTTTCGAAACTTAATATTAAAAGCATCGATTACTTCTATATCTGTACTGTTATTATCAAACTTACCAACTAAATCATATAGTCTTAAATCCTCTTCATTTGAAACATTTGACAGAACACTTAATAATGATAGATATGGGAAAATATATTTAGCTCTTTCGTATAAATTTGAATAACCATTATCCATTATTTTTTTTCGTTCAACACTTACTTTTTCATGATTTAGTATAAAATATAAGTCCCTTGCTCTTGGCTCTTCTAAAGCATTTATATTTGGTTTTAGGTTTAATGCCAATTGAGAACAATAAATAAACAAGTAGAGCTCAAAAAACTTTTCTATATTTTGAGTAAAATAATGTTTATTTTTAGATATGAATTTCAAATCTTTATTAAACAATGGCTCTAAAAAAGTAAGATATGAACTTGATGTACTTTTTGATGGTTTAGATTTTAAATTACTTTTTAATTCATCAAGAATAATTCGTTCTATAAAATTTACATTTGATTCAAAATTAATATCTAAATCTTTTTTGCTATTTAGTTGTTTAAAAATTTCAAATATTTTTTTTGATTTTGGACTAGCTTTATATGTTTGATAAACTAACAATGAATCTAATGTAAGCCTATTCTCAGAGAAATAAATTTCTTCTATTACATTGTCATATGATGAATCATTTATTAAATCTTCAAACTGTTTTAAACATTTTTCTTTAAAAGTGTTTTCATCAAAAGTATCTAACTCTTTATTAGAAATATCAGATATAAACAGACCTATGATTTCATTAAAAGAAAATACTTTATTATACCTATCATCTTTTGTGGAGAACGGATAAAAATTATTTATTGAATTTTTACTTCCTATATCTTCTATAGTTGCTTCTAGTAAATTAGTCTTCATATTCAACTACCTCAATTTCATCTTCAATATTTTTAAATCGTACTCTTTTATTATCTAGTATTAAAATAATTTCATTTGAGCCTGTTGCTTTTTCAATTATTAATTGAATTAGTTCATCAAATAGTATAATTGTATTTCTATCATGCTTGTTAGGTCTGTATCCACTGTTAATAAGGTTAATCATAATAAGCATATTTAATGTAATATCTATATCTATTAATTCTGTACTATTAACCTTTAAAAAAAGTGGAAAGTGACTAAAAGATTTAGATGTATAAGCTTTGATTTTAGACCAATTTGGAGTAATTTCAATTGGAACAGCTGTTGTCACTGTTTTCATATTTGATAAAGTTAATAAACCTTTTTTTGATAAAGTTGGTATTTTTTTATTTACATAAAATAATATTGCACCTTTTATATCTTTATAAAAAGTTTGTATAGCTTTTTTGTTTTCATTATCATACGATTTATGAATAGCAACTAAATGCACAAAATTATGAATAACTCGGTCATCAAAATTGTCTATAAATTCTTTATGATAATTATTTGAAATATCATTATTTCTAAATAAGTAAAAAACTCTTAATAGTAAAGATGCATGTTTTTCATCCAAAATTTCTTTAGTACACATTTGATTAAATATACTTATAAACTCTGTTAGAGATTTATCTTCTTTTTCACTTGCTCTTTCTAATATAAATTTATCAAGTTGATATGTCCTAATTAAAACAGGGTCTTCTTTTCTAATATTTTTAATAATCATATTTGAATCATCTTCAAATAGTTGGTTAATTAATATATCAGGAGCACTGAGTAATGTATATATAAAATCTAGTAAGCTTCTAGTAGTAATAAACTGATCATATTTTAAGTTAACTGTTATCAATAACTCTATAATGGAATTTTGAATAGCTTCAATTGATAATAATTTAAAGTTTTGATGCATACTAGATGTTTGATTATTCTCTTTATCTATTAAAAAAGCTTTATAGAATGGATTTACATCTGACTGCAAGGTAATCTTTTCAAATAAAGATTTAATAAATATAGATGAAATCTTATACTCTGTAAATTCAAATTTTGAATAATCCTCAAAGTTTATAAAATAGATATTACTTTCGTTCTTCTCGTTTTTTAAAAAAGAATTAATAGCTTCTTTTATTTCATTATGAGATGTATCTCCTTCTATAACATAGTTCATTAAAATACCTATATTTATCCCAACAACTAATGACTTTTGATTATTATTATAATTATTAAAACTTTCATCTAAAGCTTCTATGGCAGTCTGATTTGGTTTAAAACTATGTGTTGCATCTACATGAAAATTATAATCCATCTCAAATTTTGTTTTATTTTTTGCAATAATTGCAGACTTACCATCACCACTACTACCACATAAAAAAATTATTGATTTGTTTTTTCTTTGTTTTTCAAGGGTATTTATATATTCTGTTTCAACAGGTGTTTCAATATGTAAGTATTCAAATATACTTGTAGAATCTGTATGAAATGTATGTACTGACTCTGGAGATGCTTTAGATAGCTTTGAAATTAAATTATGGAGTTTAGTCATTGTCAACCTCACTTTTTATGAGATTGCAAATATCTACATCAAGAACATCCGCTATTAAGTATAAATGTTCTAAATTGAAATGTTCTTTATTTTTATAGTTTTCACAATTAGATAAAAAAGAAGTACTTTTATGCCCTATACTAATAGCTAATTCTAATTGACTAACATTTTTTTCAATACGATATTTTTTTACATTTATACCAATATTTTTGTAAAAATCGTCTAGTTTACTTTTGTCAATATTTGGGAAAATTTGCATAAAAAACCTTTTTGATAATAATAGGTTATTTATTATGTATTGTAAATCATATATATACAATTATGTTATAGCATAAATTATGGATTTAGATATTTTAGATTCGATGTGGTCGTTTTATATAAAATAATATAGGCTAGGTTAATCAGAGTCCCTCATTAAAATATTTAGAGATTTCACTTTGTTTATTTTTCCTTGAGATGCTAAAATAGAGTCGTCAACCTTTATATCTTTTAGCATCTTAAATTTATACATACTGTTCATAGTTTTGAAGGTAAGTAAATCACCATTTATCTCACAATCTTTAAGAAATGATGTCCTAAAAACAACTTCATCAAACCTACCAAAAAAGTATAAAACATAATGCCCCTAAAATCTAAGACAATAATTCAGTAAGATTTATTTTCAAAAAAGTTAAAATATTTAGAGCAAAATGGAGTAAATTATGAGTAGAAAAAAAGGTCAGACATATACAGCTGAACAAAAAACAAAAATAGTCTTAGTGCAAAAAACGGAGCAAATCGGACACTAATGCCGGTTCAGTTCGGACACCCATGCCGTTTTAAATCGGACAGTGATGTCGGAAATGATTCGGACATTTTAGAGTAAAAAACGGCATATAAAAAA
>Ga0256842_1001451_pt1 | contig 18880 bp, 17 predicted proteins | sample 4559240metaG_FD_185973 | JGI IMG/M metagenome (GOLD analysis project Ga0256842, IMG submission 185973) | Hydrothermal vent microbial communities from Guaymas Basin, Mexico - 4559-240 | ecosystem: Environmental > Aquatic > Marine > Hydrothermal vents | place: Mexico: Guaymas Basin | collected...
AATAATTATCCACTTTTGGTAAATCTAAATTGAAATTAAATAAAGCATTTGCATTTTTATTTTTTGATAAATAATAAAAATAAAATTTTCTTTTTCTTCATCACTCATTCTTTTGTATGGTCTATATCTTTTACCTTTATCTGTACCTACTTTCATTGAATAACCTTTTTTTCAATAAAAAGCAACTTCTGTTCCTTATTCGGTCAGTGCCTAAAATCATCATAATTTTAAAAAACAAATTCAACCTTTATAATATTAATTCTTACTTTTTCGCATCCTTTTATTAAAATAAGTTTAAAGCGTCATTGCATAAATTTTTCCATAGTTTGGAATCTTTGACTTTTATACATTCCTGAATATATTTTTTATCGCCTGTAAGGTTTGCAAGCATATAAAGCGCCCTTGCTTTATCTTCCCCTTTTACTCTTGGTAATACTTTTTTCAGCACTTCAACAGCTGATTTTTTATTTTGGGTATATTTAGCATATGTAAATTCGACAAAAGGCGAATACGGGTATGTTTTAAACTTGCTTTGCAAATCTATTATTTTTTTTGCATATACCGCAGCGGTTAAATAATCTTTATTTTGCAAAGACCAGTTAACAATTTTTATAAACACGTCGCAGTTTCTGATATCAGGTGTTTTTTCCAAAATTTTAGCTGTTTTAATTGCTTCTTTATATCTTTTAAGTTTCCACAGCGCAAAAAATTTCTTTAACTGATATTCATAACATCCTTTTTTCATTACTTGACACAAATCATCAATAGCAGCGACAATATCTTTATAATCCCCCAACCCTTCAATTGCTTTTATCTTTCTTTTCATCCACTGGATGAATATTTTATCATCAGGCGATGTTAAATATTTGTTGCAAACAATTGAGGCCAAATCATAATTTCTTGCTTTTATAGCACATTTATAAATTTCAAGGTCATATTTTTTGTCCAGTGTAATTTTATATTTTTTAATAATATTAACCGCTTTTATGCATTCTTTTTGTTTTAATAACTCAATAACGTATTCTTTTGCAACATTTTTCAAAAATTTTTCTTTATCTTTTAAATATTTTTCATCAATGTTTTTAATTTCATTTTCCATTTTAAGAATTTGATTATATTTTTTCATTTTATATAAAAGCATTATTTTTTTATATAGTGCTTTTTTTGCAATTTCCTGCCCTTTGTATTTTTCAATTATTTCGTCTATTTTCTGAATCTGTTCGGTTACATTTTTATCATTTACTTCAAACAAAACCTTGTCTCTTAATGACAGCATCTGATCGCTGTAATCACCATACGGAAACTCATTTAAATATTTATTAATCCAGTAATTTGCTTTTTCATAATCATTTGCATCATATGACCAAACTGCAAGGTAATATTCCAAAGGCTCATAAAAATCATCAAGTTTTTTAAGTTTTTTAATTAAATCCTCACCTATATCAATCGCCAGGGAATAGAGTTGATGTGAAGAGAGCATTTTTGCCAGTTCAAATGCCTTTTTCTTGTTTTTTAAAATAAAATTTTTATTAGCCTTATAAACTCTTTTATAATATTCAAATGCCGTTTTTATATCACCCTTATCCATATACCTCTGGGCCAATCTCATTGCCGCCAATGATGCAATATCTATATCTTTGGTGGAATAAAGCGCTGTTTTATACAGTTCCAACGCTTTTTTACTCTCACCCGTAATATACATCTGGTCTGCCCAGTAAATCATTGCTAAATAAGTTTCTTTAGTATTGGGATATTCAGTTATAATTCTTTGATAAAAATAACTTGCATCAGTCATAAAACCGAGCTTTGTATAATTTTTGGCAATTATTAAAAGCACTTTAGGAAGATTCTCATTAAAAGCATAATTTTTTATCCATTTTTTTGCCAGCGAAATCACTTCATCGGGTTTATTTTCCGAATCAAGTATTTTTAATTTTAAAAATTTAACATCAGGCACAAACACCGAATCAGGAAAATCTTTTAAAAATTGGTCAATCTCATTCAATACATCCCTGCCGTTTTCGTATGCTTTTTTTATTTCGAAATATTTAATAACGTCTTTAGCCTGATTGTTGATATTAATAGGGTTGCCGTTCTCATCGATAGTCCCTATATAAGGCTTGGGGGAGTTTTTAAAATAAAAATTAAGCCCTTTTGTGTTTTTAAAAATAAACGGTATGTTATTACCTGCTATTATCACCCATTTTTTTGCATATTTCGGATTTGTCCCGATAATAGGATTATTATATAAATTATCTTCAAATGATTTTAAAGAAAAATTTGATTTAACATTAAACACCAAAATAAAAAATTTTTGTTTAAATTCGGGCTTAATATCAAAAAAAACAGTATCTGTTTTAAAAACAGGCGTACTTGGCTGTTTATTAAAAATACATTCAACCGTTTTATCGTTTTTTTTGCATAAAAAAGGCTGATTGTTAGTTATAGTTAAAATTTCATAAGGGTTTTTGTTTTTATAATAATTTACATTAATTTCCAGACTGTATAAAATGGAAAAAAATAAAAGAAGAAAAAATTTCAACTTCTGCCTTTTTGCTAATTATAGCAAAAGACTACATTGAAATTGTAGTATTTAACACCTGAGCTGCCACGATACCGAAATATATCGTCCCGCTCAACAATATCAGCTGGCCTATTAAACTGCCGCTTGAAATATTAATTTTTTTAACGGTTCCTTCAACCGGTTTGTCAAAGTAAATATGTTTAACAATCCATGCATAATATGACACTGCCAAAGCAGAATTAAGCAGTGCAATTAAAACAATAGGCCAAAGTCCCGCATCAATTCCGGCATAAAACGCAACCGCTTTAGATAAAAATCCGGCTAAAAGCGGAATACCTGCCAATGAAAACAACTGAACCGTAAAAAACAGGGCATGAACCGGCGCTTTACTTCCAAGACCTTTAATGTCTTCAAGATATTTAACTCCCGCTTCCCTTCTTAAATCGTTTAAAATCAAAAATACACTGGTTTGCATAAATATATACGCTATAGCATAATAAAGCACACCGGTATATGAATAAACGCTTATAGCAGCAGCAAAAGGAATCAGTGCATAACCACTGTGCGCTATTGAAGAATAAGCAAGAATCTTTGAAATTCTTTTTTGCCACAATGCCATAAAATTCGCCAATGTCATTGTAAGAATTGCAAAGAAGCTGAAAATCAGCACCGTTGCCGTCGGATATGCTATTAAAAATTTATAAAACGCTTTAAACACAGCTACAAGCATTACACTTTTAATAACACCGCTTAAAATTGCGGCCGCTGCATGATTAACTTGAGAATATGCATCCGCTGCCCATCCGTGCATAGGCACTACTGTAAGTTTATAAAAAATACCAGCAAGCATAATAGCCACTGCAATTAACGTAAATTTCCCATGGATATTCATCTGGGCGTAATTGAAGCTCTCGGTTACAAAACTGAAAAATGCAAAACCTAGTAAAATAACACCGCTTGCCACAGCACCTGCGATAAATGCTTTTATTGCTCCTTCTGCGTTGTAAAAGTTTCTTATGTTTGCAACAAGAACATATGAAATAATCGCAATTACTTCAAAAAGTACAATAAACAAGAAGAAATTATTTGTTTCAAGTATAGCAATACTCGCACCGGCGACAAAAAGCATCTGAGCAATCAACGGCCTTTCAAAACCTGTAAGTGATAATGTAACAGCCGCCAATGTAGCTAAAAGGACATATTCCATTAACTGAGTGGAACTGTCTAGTACAAAAAAAGGAAACACATCATTTAAACTCATTCCGTTATAAACCATTAATGCACTTGCAATAAATGCAGCAATGGCAATTAATTTTGCAATAAAAATATTGCTTTTATAAAATACCGGTACCAGTAATCCTGCCGCTATCAATATTATGAAACTCATTACATACCTCCAAGAAAGCTAAATGCTTTATTTGCTAAATCAAATATCGGCTGTGGGTTAATACCGAAATATACAATCATTAAAGCAAATACAGCAAGTGCCGCTTTTTCAGGATAACTCATTGTAAAATCGGCTTTTTGAACCACAGGTGACATCTCACCGTGAATAGATCTTCTAACTGCCCATATAATATAACCCGCACTGATAAGTGAGGAGAGGGCAATAATCGCAATCCACCATCCGAATGATTTAATTGCTGATATTATAATGGTTAGTTCCCCTACAAACCCCATTGTACCTGGAAGTCCCAGTGCCGCCATACCGGCCAGGATAAATATTGCACTCACATAAGGTGCTTTTTTCATAATTCCACCCATTTCATCCATATACCAAGTATGAGTTTTATGGTGCAGCCATCCTGCAATCAAAAATAGAGGTGATATAACAAGAGCGTGTCCTATCATTTCATAAAGCGCTGCACTCAAACCGTCATATGTCATAGTGGCAATAGCCACAACTACAAGTCCCATATGAGATATTGAACTGTAAGCAACCATTTTTTTGATATGTCTTTCATAAATTGCAAGCATCCCAGCAAACAGTGTCGTAATAAGCCCTATTATTAACATCCAAATTGAGAATTCCTGGGTAGTGACAGGCATTAACTCAACCGTATATCTTATTAAACCGTATGCGCCCATTTTAAGAAGCACACCGGCAAGTAACACAGATATACTGCTAGGTGCTTCTACGTGAGCATCAGGAAGCCATGTATAGAATGGAAACGCAGGTAGTTTTACAGCAAAACCTATAAACATAAACCACCATATCAGCGCCGGTGTTGCCAAAGCCGTTTCCCTGATTAAAGTTATATCCCAGTAACCTGTCTGTTTAAAGAGTAAATAAAACCCTACAAACATAAACATACTTGCAACATGCGTATATAAGAAAAATTTAACGGCGGCATAAATTCTTCTTTCACCTCCCCAATAACCTACCAGGAAAAACATCGGGACAAGAGTCAGTTCCCAAAACATAAAAAACCATAATACGTTTGTAGTCATAAAAACACCGAAAATCGGTCCGCTGAATAATACAAGCAGACTGAAATATGCAGCCTGGTTTTTTTCTTCCCAAGATGTAAATACAACCAAAATTAAAAGCGCTGCTGTTAAAAGCAACATAGCAACACTTAACGCATCAACCCTTAGTGTAAGTTCAAATTCGAACTGCGGTACACTTAAAAAACTGCCAAGTTCTAAAAAACCTTCCTGCGGAAGTGCATTATACCAGCTAAAAGCAATAAAAAATTGAACTACAAACCAGCCCAGTGCTATATATTTAGTCAAGTCCTGATTGTTTCTTGTCAGAAAATACAAAAGTATCGACAAGAAAACCGGAGCAAAAATTATATCAACAGCAACCATTTACAGCCCCTTTACAATTATTAAGATTGCAATAACAATAATTGCGACACCTATAACAAACTGACCCATATATGTTCCGATTTTACCGCTGTGCCCTGCTCTGAACATTTTATAAACACTAAAAGTAGCCGGCACTGTTGCATTTACCAGATAATCAACTACATTAGTATCAAACCATCTAGCAGCCCTTGCCACGGCATTTACAACTATCGTTTTAGAAATCCACGTAATCATTCTTTCAACATAATATCCGTTAAATAAAATTTGGTGTATTGTCATAACAAAATGATGTGATGCAATTTTGTAAAGTAAATTTAAACCTTTTACGTATAAACCGATTACAATTAAAAACAGTATTAGCATTCCTGTGAGCATAAATGCAGTCAGTCCCATAATATGAGGTTCAACCTCTTCTTTGCCGTTTAAAATATAATGAATAATATCACTTTGCCAAATAGATATAAACAATGTTACTACAGCCAAAACGCCTAATGGCAATCTAATCCATAAATTGCTCGGTGCATGTACGCTTCCGGCAATATCTTCGTTTCTAGGTTGACCCAAGAAAATTAAAACCCAAAGTCTAGTAATATATGCTATAGAAAGCAGCGCCGCAATCGTTACAAATACTTTGGTAAATTCATTTCCATGCGCCCAAGCATTTGCCACTACCAGTTCTTTGGAAAAGAATCCACTAAACGGCGGAACACCCGCAAGGCTGAGTGAACCCATAGCCATAAACAGCGCAACAAACGGAGCAGTTTTAATAAGACCTCCGAGTTTCCAGGCGTCTTTAGTATGGTGTGCAATATAAATAACAGCACCGGCACTTAAGAACAGTAATGCTTTAAATATGGCATGGTTTACAAGATGAAGCATACCTGCCGCCAGACTTCCTACGCTAAGACCGACAAAAGCAATTGATAAGTGTGACATTGTCGAATATGCCAGAATTTTTTTAATCTCTTTTTGGACAAGAGCACTACTTGCACCTATAAATGCGGAAAGCGCCCCAACATTTGCAACTATATAAAGCGCATCTGTATAAGAAAAGAAATCAAACAGTCTTGCAACTATATAAATACCCGAATTCACCATTGTGGCACCGTGTATCAATGCCGAAACTGTTGTCGGACCTTCCATTGCATTCATAAGCCAAGGATAGAGTGGAAACTGACCGGATTTTCCGATAGCACCCATAAAAATAAACAAAGCAGCCGCCAAAGCAACACTCTTTGACAGTTCACCGGCATTAGCCATATCGTTTAGCTCAACCAAATTTACTGTTCCTGCATAATACATAAGTAAACCAATTGCAGCTAAAATGAAAATATCTCCGAATCTTGTATAAAGAAAAGCCTGCATTCCTGCATCTGCCGCAGAATTTTTATAGTACCAAAAACTAATAAGCGCATAAGACGCAAGCCCCATAAATTCCCAGCCTACAAAAGCACCAATTAAATCTTTGGTAATTACAAGTAAAATCATACCGCCGATAAAGAAGAGAACTTTTGCGTAATATCTCGGCTGGTCAGGATCATCACCCATATAATCATGAGCGAAATGTATATCCGCAAAACCGAGACCCGTTGCTATTAAAAGCATAATGATACTTAAATGGTCGATATATATTCCAAACGGCAATTTCAAATCACCGTATGCTATCCACGTATAATCAATATCTATTGGAGTATCACTGTAATTAAAATAAATTACAATACTAGCCAAAAATAGCATTGCACCAACAATCTCAGCTACCCAAAAGGCTAAATTAATTTTAACTTTTCCCAAAATGTAAGCCAGCACAGCGCCTAAAAACGGTGCGCATAGCAATACTAATACTGCATTATTCATCGCTCACCGCCTTATTTAATTTGTCCGGAATAATTTCACCGGTAATTCTGTAACTAAGCAGGAATATCAAAACACCTGCCGCCGCTTCAAGCGTCGCTATTACTATTATCACATAAGCAACGGCAAGTCCCCTTGTAAAACCGAAATGATAAGCTGCACTTGCCAAAAACAAAATCACAGCATTTAACAAAATTTCCAGAGAAAAGAAAATTTTTAAAAAATCACTTTTACTCGTTACACCGTATAACCCTACCCCAAAAAGTATAATTGCGAATATCGCATCAATATAAAAACCAACCATTTTTATTCCTTTTCGTGTTTTAGTGTATGCAGCATCCTAATACTTCCATATAAAATACTTGCTGCCACAACACCCATAAATATAGCAATTTCTGAATAAAAATCAGTAAATACTTTAACCTGATCCTTAAGAGGAATAGCTTTACCCTCATATGGAATTTCCGGTAATAAAAACGGTACAATCAACAATCCGATAACCACAACCGTTACAGTTGCAACCGCCCAAGGTCTGATTTCAAATTTCGGGAATTTAGCTCCTATTACAGTTACACCGAAAAGCGTCAAAACTACAATACCGCCTGTATATACAAAAATCTGAAATAATCCCAATAGTTTTTCATCCATTAATATATAATAAATTCCCAGTAAAAACATCATTAAAACAAACGCCAATACCGCAGGAACCGTTCTTTTTTGCGTTAATGCCATTACCGCAAGTATTACCACCAATGCCAGTATTAATATGCTCATTGTGCATCTCCTTTAGAAGCTTCATTTTCACCGGATTCAGTTTTTGTCTGTGCTGCTTCTTTTTTCTTTGCTTCAGCTTCAGCTTTTTTCTTAGCAAGCATTTCTGCTTTTTTCCTTGCTTTTTCCTCTTCTTCTTTTTTCTTCTTTTGAATCCATTCTTCAGGAACTTCAGGTTTTACCCAATACTCTTTAATAGCCTCATTCCTTCCATCGGTTATCATTTCAAATGTTCCGCCGCTAAGCTTTATAGCTTTTTCGGGTTTTGTAGGACATACATCTTCACAAAGGCCGCAAAAAATGCAAATTCCCAGATTAACTTCAGGCAATGCTTTTGGTCTTTTAATCGGAAGCGGCTCCATTTTAATCGCATTGACAGGACAGATTTTTGCACAGGCTTCACATCCTGTACAGATATCATATCTGATTTCATGTTTTCCTCTGAATATAGGAGAATGATGCATTGTTTCATGAGTTACGTCTTTTGTAGCAATTCTTGGTTCAGTCAGTGCTTTTGTAACCCTTATGATTTTTTCTATTATATTAAAAAACATCTTAAGCTCCTAAAATATATATTTTTGCAAAAATTACCCAAACAAGGTTTAATATTGCAAGAGGCGTTAGCCAGCTCCAGCAAAATTTAAGCATTTGATCAAGTCTCAGTCTCGGGTTAGAAGCCCTGATTGCAACCATTACTACCGCCAATAAAGCGATTTTTAAAAACAGCCACCAAAAACTGTCAAAGAAAACTCCCCTGTACCCTCCAAAGAAAAGCACTACAGCAGCAGCTGACACTACCAGAATTTCAGTAAATTCTGCAAATTTTAAAAGAACGTAATTTGTCCCAGAATATTCGGTATAAAACCCGTATACAATTTCCTGTTCGGCATCAGGGATATGAAAAGGCGGCTGTTCAAGAATACCTAGCATTGCAATTATAAATATAACGGCACCGGGCAGTAAGATTAAAGTGGTTAAATACGTATTTTGGGACTGAATTTCATATAAATTCATTGTTCCAAAAAGCAGTGCCGGCGCGAGTGCCGCTAAGAAAAACGGCGTTTCCATTGAAATCATCTGCGCCAAAATTCTCATACCGCCAAGAAAAGAATATTTATTGTTTGAACCGAATCCCGTAAGAAACAATAAAAACGGCTCAACTCCGATTAATACAACCAGTCCCAAAACTCCATACTCGGTATCTAAAATTCCATGGCCGTTATTAATAAGCGGGGTCCAAGGAATTAAAATAACCGGAAGTGATGATACCAGCGGTGTAATAATCGGAATAATATTAAAAAGATAAGGATCTGCACTTTTTGGAGTAATCGATTCCTTTGTCAATAATTTAAATACGTCAAAAACCGTCTGTAAAGTTCCGGCAGGACCGTTAAAGTGCGGACCCACCCTCTTATGGATATAGGCAAGAACTTTTCTTGAAAAATAAAAAACAAAAAACATCCACGTCAGTAAAAACAGAAAGCCCGGAAACACTAATATATAAAATAACATTGCTCCTACATTCATTTCCTCTCCTTATCTATCCAGGTCACCCTGACAGATATACATACTTCCGTAAAGAAGCGGAATATCCGAAAGGGTTTTTCCCTTTAACAATTTATCAAGTACCATAGTATGGTTTACACTCGGTGCTTTAAGTTTTAACCTGTAAGGATTAGTTGCTTTTTCCTGCGTAACCAAATGCATAAGCATTTCGCCCCTTGCCCATTCCACTCTACTTACAGCTTCACCTGCCGGCATCCTTTTTGGCATTTTTATTAAATGATCTTTTTTAGGATCCATCTCACCGGCTTGTATACCCTCTTCAATTTTTACCATAGCCTGTTTTATTAAATCCATAGCCTGTTCAAGTTCTTTGAAAATAATATACAACCTGTCTCTTGCATCACCGTTTTCACATGTTACATAATCCATTTGAAGCTTGTCGTATGCCGCATAAGGCTCATCGATTCTGACATCTATCTTAGCCCCGCTGGCCCTAGCAATAGGTCCGGCTAGATAATATTCAGCCACATCTTCAAGCGTAAAAATCCCATTATCTTTTGCCCTTGTATTCATAAGAGGGTTTTTCATAAATATATCAATTATATCATCCTTTGTATCTTCAAACTTTTTAATGGCTTTATTTATTCCATCAAACCATGCTTTATAATCATTCAAAGGATATCTCACACCTCCTGGTTCCACACACGCGGTTGCTATCCTTGCCCCGCTGTAATCTTCCAACACGTCTAAGAAATATTCCCTTATATCCAGACACCACATCATAAATGTATGAAGCCCCATGGTTCCGAAAAATCCGCCAAGAGAAATCAAGTGAGAGGCAATTCTTCCCGTTTCACCTAAAATCACCCTCATATATTTTGCAAATTCGGTTATTTCCTTCCCAGCAATTTCCTCCACGGCCTGAGAATAGCAAATCATAGGATTTGGATTATCCATAAAGCATATTCTCTCAACCGCCACTATTGTTCCTATAAAATCTTTTCTCTCAGCCAAATTTTCAAGCGCTCTCCATACATATCCGATATCAGGCTCTATTTTTTCAACATTTTCACCGTTGGTATAAACTTTAAGTCTTATAGGACCGCTGGCAGGATGTGTAGGTCCCCAGTTTAGAACCGTTCTGCTTCCTTCATGTCCTTTATTTTGTTCATAATCTTCATATTCGTCAAAATATTCTTCGGTAATATCGTTAATATTCTGAATTAAATTCTGTTCATGAGCAATCCAGTCAAAATCTTTTCTAAACGGAAACTTGCCGTAATAATCACGGCTGATTAAGAAATATCTTAAATTAGGATGTCCTTTAAATTTTACCCCGAATGTTGAATAAGCTTCAAGCTCATGCCAATCGGCACTTGGTATTAAAGGTGTAATTGAATAGATTTCACAATTTTCGAGTTCTCTGGGAAGGTCCACTTTTAGCCATACATTTTTTTTATTAAATAAATCTTCCAAAAAATAATTCACTTCAATTCTGTTTTCATCAATAAAATCCGTAGGAGATACGGTTGAACAAGTCTTAACTCCTTCTTTTTTTAAAGCTTCAATTACTTTTAATAAATCGTCTTTATTTTTAAGTTTAGCTTTAATCCATGTCGGTTTATAATCCTCAACATATTCCATATCGAATTTGTTTAAAACGTTTTTAATATTCTCCATAGCCATCCCTTAAAACTTCATTTGTTTCCAGAGGCCGCCCTGGCTTGACGCGCTAGGCTCACCTCTTTTGATTTTTTCTTTCAGTTCTTCCAACCCGGCGATTATGGCTTCTGGCCTTGGAGGACAACCCGCTACAAACACATCGGCAGGTAAAATTTCCGTCATATTTTTAATAACCGATACGGAATCGTTATAAGGTCCTCCGTCATAGGCACATGCACCTATTGCCATTACATATCTGGGTTCTGGCATCTGCTCATATGTTCTAAGAAGAGCCGGAAGAATTTTTTTGCTTACAAGCCCCGTAATAAACATAATATCAGCCTGTCTTGGCGTTGGAGTCATGATATAACCGTATCTTTCCCAGTCATATCTAGGCCCCATTGCAGCCAGAATTTCAAGCGAACAGCATCCGCTACAAAAATGGACAATCCAAGGGGATTTACTCCTTGCATAATTAAAAAAATCAAGCACTTTTAGCATTTCTATACTCCTTCATACTAATCGTAATAGCTGCAAATAACAATATTCCAAATACCATCGCCCAGCTTAGCGCCTCAGTTGAATCAGAAAAAACAAACAGACTAAAAAACAATCCTGCCATATCGAATACTATAAACGCAATTGCAAATATAAAATATCCGAAGTTTGCTTTCATAGGTACGTCGCTGCTTGGGGGCAAACCACATTCGAAGTGATCATTTTTTATTTCGCTCGGATTAAGCGGCGCAACTGCTATGCCTATCAGATAAAGCAAAATCACACCAAGCAGCGTTCCGGCTGCAAAAAATAAAATTGTTCCCATTTAAACTCCTTTTTGGAAATATTATCAAAACGAATCTGCTCTTACTTCAATTTATCAAATTATAAGTGAAATTTATTAATTACACAAATTTTACCTTAATATAATTTTAAAATCAGTTACCCAAAGTAATAAATGAATATTCAGTTATATTGCTAAAATTTACACTTTTAAAAATCCCATTTCCTTTTCACTGTCAAATGCGCTTCCTTTTTCTTTTTTAATTTCTTCTATAAAATCCTGAGTTTTAAAAACCGGTTTTTTTCTCATAGCAACTTTTAAAGCCGTGTTTTTTACAACAACCTCTATCTGTGCGCCTGTGAGTTCAAATTTACTTAATTCGTTAATATCAAATTTTTCCTCATATTCGGCGGTTTTCGGAAGTTTAAGTTTCCATAATTTTTTCCTTTCTTTAAGTCCGGGTTTTTCAAAAAGAATTTTATATTCAAACCTTCTTGAAAAAGCACTGTCGATTGTTTCAAGCAGATTGGTTGTGGCTATTAAAAGCCCGTCAAACTTTTCTAGCTGTTCTAGGAAAATATTTTGCATCTGATTATGCATTTTATCAGCACTGCTAAAAGCGGCTGTAGTTCTGCTGCTTAAAAACTGGTCTGCCTCATTTAACAATAAAACGGGTTTTGTTTTAAGCTTATCACAAATTGAATAATATTCATCAAACATACGTCTGACATTTTTTTCACTCTCACCTACATACATTGAGAGAATTTTACTGGAATCAAGACTCAAAAGAGGCTTATTGAGCTCTTTTGCTATTGACTGGGCCGTTAATGTTTTACCCGTTCCCGGCGGTCCGTAAAAAATTATTTTTGCTTCAATATCGTTACCCTCTTTAATTCCCCAGCTTTTAAGAAGTTTGAGCACTCTTTTGTCTATCTGTTTTAAAAGCGTGTTTATCATTTCTTTTGTTTTGGCTGGAAGCACTACCTCATCAAGACCTTTTTTAGGCTCTATAAAATCAAATATAGTTTCTCTTACAATATGTTCGATTTTATGTTTTTTCTTAGGATGAATCAGTTCGTTTAATATTTCTTCATTTAAAAAATATATTTTGCTGTATCCGCCAAAGGCTCCTATAAGCTCGTCGTATTCAAAAATATCTTCACTTATCAGTTTGGAATTGTCATCCAAAAGCGCCCTGTTTTTAATCCTTTCTATTTCATCGTTGCTTATTAAATTCAGCAGATAATTCTGCTCCCTTGCATTTTCGTTGCTTGAGGTGTATTCTTCCTTTAAAAGCGCTAAAAATAAAATCTCTTCTTTTTCATTCAAGCCGTTTTCCTCGATAAAATTTTGAACGGGCAGTTCAATTTTGGTTTTTTTAACTCTTTCTTTAATGGTGTTTTCAATTAATTTAAGTTTGCTTTGAACTCTTTTTATACTTGCCGATTCTTTGGAATAACTCAGTTTTATACCGCTTAGCTGTTCATATAATTCTATTCTTAAAAACTGGTCGTGTAAATATTCAAGATGATCATTATAAGGGGTTTTTTCCGGAATAACCATATTCAAACTACCCTGTTCAATCAGTTTCAAAAAAGCAACTGAAAGAGAAACTGAAGAATTAAAAAGCTCCAGAACTGAGAGGTCGTTGTTTTTAATCTGCGAAAAGCTGCTTATAACCACCCACCCTTCTTCAAGTAAATTTTTAATCAGTCCCACATATTCAAGGGCTTTTAATTTATTTTCGCAAAACAGATCGCTTAACAGTGCCCTCACTTTAACATCTTCATTACCCTCAATATATTCTTTCAGTAATCTTTTTAAAATTTTAAGCTCATCGTCATTTACATTCAAAATCCCGTATATTTTGCTTTTTTTGGGAGCTTCTAAAAACAGCTTAATATTTTCTATCATTCAATTCCTTTTTATATAATATAATATAATTCTATCAAAAAAAGGAAGTCGGTGCAGTTTATCTATTTTCCAAATCCAACAAACCAAATAACCATAACAGGAGACGAACACAAATATCTTTTTAAAGTCCGTAGAATAAAAAAAGACGAACTTGTAAAAATAAGGAACTTAAAAGACGATTATTTATATATTTATAAAATCGACTCAATAAACAAAAAAGAAGCCTTCTTATCACTGATTGAAAAAAAACTCTCACCCAACAAGCCTCACAAATTTTTTCATCTTGCATGGTGTGTAATTGATCCTAAAAATATAGAAAAATCGCTTCCCGCCCTTAATGAAATAGGGGTTGGCAAAATTTCATTTATTTACTGTGATTATTCTCAAAAAAACTTTAAATTAAAACCTGAGAGAATTAAAAAAATTTTAATAAACTCCTCCCAGCAGTGCGGCAGAAGCGTTTTACCTGAAATAGAAATTATTAATTCCTCTGAGGAATTTTTCAAAAAATACCCTGAATTTTACGCACTTGACTTTGACGGCAGGGAAATAGAATGTAATTTTTACACTAACAGACCTTTTTTAATAGGACCTGAAGGAGGCTTTAGCGAAAAAGAAAGAGAATTTTTCAAAAACAAACTTAAATTAAAAGGATTTATTTTAAGAAGCGAAACGGTTGCGGTAAGTATCAGCGGCAAAATATTGTTATAATTTCATAAAATAGTTTTAATAATAATTTTAGCAAATTCCAGCGCTTTGCTGCGGTGTGAAATTTTTTGTTTTATTTCTCCGTCAAGTTCGCCCAGTGTTTTATCAAATCCTTTAGGTATAAACATCGGATCATATCCAAACCCTTTATCCCCCCTCGCTTCATCAATTACATCCCCGTGCATAAAACCGTGAGTCGTATAAACACCGTAGGGAGTGGCTAGTGCAATCGCCGCAGTGTAAAAAGCGGGCGTTTTTTTTAATTTGTTTTTTTTAAGCTCGTCAATAAGTTTATATAAATTATCCTTATCTGTTGCCTGAGCTCCTGCAAACCTCGCAGAATAAATACCCGGAACCCCTCCGAGAGCCGGAACACTTATACCGCTGTCATCCGCCAAAACTATGTTTTTAGGCAGTTTTTCATATATGGCTTTTGCCTTAATTACCGCATTTTCTTTAAAACTTGCCCCGTTTTCCTCTATTTCAAAAGACTTAATTAACTCAGTATAAGGAATCACTTCAAATTCATCAAAAAATTTTTTAATTTCTTTTATTTTGCCTTTATTCGAGCTTGCAAGAATAATTTTCATTTTAACCTCCAAAATCAACTAGGAACATTGCGCAAAAACTTTTGCCGTCGTATATTTCAACCCTGTAAACATTTCCCTTTTTGTCTACCGAATATTGTTTTGGCAGCAGATTTTTCGTAATTTTAACATTTGCTTCGTTTTTTTTGGAACCGTATCCTATTACGTTTACCCTTTTTGTGCTTAAAACTTTAAAATATTTGTTTACTTTTACAACCGAAGGTATTTTTATTTCTTTTTTTACTCCGTCTATTTCCACATTTACACTTTTAATTTTACAAAAATTTTCAAAATACTGAGGAAACAAAACGGCTCTTCTGTGATAGCCTTCATACAAAACGTAATGATTTTTTTCTTTAACTACCGTGACAAGCGGATCGGCGAATTTAACACCGGGCTTTTTTTGGGTCATCGGAAAATACCTTATAACTTTTGATATGTTTTTAACGGGTAAAACCGTATTGTTGTTGATATATACATATTCCTCTTTTTTTAAAAGTTTTTTTATTGTGGGAATATTTAACTCGAAATTTCTTTTATATTCAATTCCCATTATTTTCATAAACTCTTCAATGGCTTTTAACTGATAATAAATTTTTGTGGGCAGATCTTTTATGTTTTTGCTTGTTTCTATTGCAAAAGCCGGTTTGCCGTGTGTAATGGCAAAATATGTAAGTGAGAGCCTCATCTGTTCGTCTTTAAATTTCGTATGTGTATTTTTTACATTAAAACAGTGATAATTCTTTTCAAGTCCTGTATTTAGTTTTTTTGCCACATTTCGTGCAATTTCCCCTAAATTACCGAATTTATTTGTTTTAATCTTTTCCTGGTCAATTATACAGGCCTGTCCCCAGGCAGCCGGATTAAAAATGGAATTTTGCCACGAATCCCTGTAAAACCCGTGCCCGTCATGGAGATTTAAAATCAAATCAACCTGAGGATTTAATATGATTTTTTTAATATCATTTACAATCTCATAATCTTTGTCCGTTTTGGCGATAAAAGCGAATTTTCTGTTCATATCACCGTATATTCCGCGTTTGTATTTTATAATCGAGTCAAAATTCAGATTCGGAACAACCCATAAAGAACCTTTTTTTATTTCGTAAAATCTAACCAAAAAAGAAGGCGCATAATATCCTCCGGGCTCATTGCCGTGAATCCCGCCTATTACTAAAAGCGTATTTCCACAAGTACCTTCTTTTTTATAAAGTGAAAAATGCAGATTTGTAGCATTTAAAAAAAAGACTAAAAAAACAATTATCAGTTTTTTCATCACTTCTCCGCAATTATTTTTAAACCGTTATCGGTAAATTTTACATAAATTTCTTTAGGACCCTCATATTTATAATCATTTGAAAGATATCTTTCAAACATATTGATTCTGAATATCTTTTGTTTATTGATATTTTGATAAGGCACAATATCTATGTTTTTAAAATAAATTCCAACTTTTTGATATTTTTTATTATTAAAAATCCTTTTTTTATACTCTAAAAACTGTTTTAAATTTTTTTTATCGGCATATTTAAAAGATTTATCATAAAAATTTTTATAAGCGTCAAAATCGTTGTTTTTCCAAGCTCTTCGCCATTTGTATATAAACGCCAAAATTGATGCGATTTCTTCTTTGGTGGCCGTTAAAGGAGTATCCTCGCTTATAAGCAGATATGTGTTTTTATAATTGATTTCTTTTTTTAGTTTTTCAAGCATCTCATTATCCATTACAATACATCCCTTTGTGTTCTCGCTGTCTCTTTTTCCTTTAAGCGGAACACCGTGAATCCAGATACCGTGCCCGTTTTTACTATTTATTCTGTCAAAAAGATTGGGATATCCGGTAACAAAAGCAAAAGGACCATAAAAACTGTCAACATTGTTTAATATAGTCTTTAGTTTATAAACACCAATGGGTGTGCGCAAATCCCCTTCTTTCTTTTTATCACCGTCAAGTCCGGTTAAAACGTTTACCCTGTCAATTAAATGAAACGTATTCTTTTTTTGTTGATATATTTTTAATATCTTTTTTGATTTTATGCATACCAGTATGTCTTTATCCGATTCGAAATAACCCCACGTAACTTCTTTATTCCCCAAACGTTTAAGCCAATACTCTTTATTACACAATATTTTTTCAAAATGCTTACTCAACTCGTCACTTCCGTAAAATCTGTAAATATCAATTAAATTTGAAGAATACAACAGTGTAGTAAAAAACAAAATTAAAAACCTCAATTCCCGCCTTTTTTTAAGGGAATTATATCAAATTATCTCTTGCGGTTTTCCGAAATAATACCCCTGCGAACAATCAATTCCTAGAGATAATAATTTTTTATAAATTTCTTCGTTTTCCACAAATTCGGCAACTGTCCTCATTCCGCCTTTTTTTGCAAACATTACCATAGTCTCCACTATCATCTGCGATTTTTCATCGGTTAAAATATTTTTGATAAGACTCCCGTCGATTTTAAACCCGTCAACTTCAAAATTAAAAAGATAATTGAAATTCGAATACCCGCTTCCGAAATCATCTACAAAAATTTTAACCCCTTTAAATTTCAGCCAATGCAAAAAATTTAGCGCTTTTCCCGATTCTGTAATGTTTTCGCTCTCCAATAGCTCAATGGTTATTTTTTCAGGTTCCGGAAATTTTTCGATTTTCTGTTTTATAAACTCAATAATTTTTTCATTTTCAAAATCTTCCAGACCAAGGTTTAAAGATATTATTTCTTTTTTGTTCTTAAACTTCTCAAGTGCTTTAGTAAAAACTTTTTTTGTAATTTCAGGATATAAATTCGCTTTTTTTGCTATATCAAGGAAATCGGCAGGCGGATATATTTTTCCTTCTTCATCTTCAATTCTGACAAGTGCCTCATATTTAACAACCTCTTTTGTTTTATTTTCTATAATAGGCTGATAATATACAATTATTTTATCGTTTTTAATCGCTTTTACAAAAATATTTAACATTTTTAGATTTTTTTCAATTTCTTTAATACTGTTTTTAATATCACAAAAACACAGACATTTTTCTTTTTTTCTTTTTGCATATTCAATGGCAATATCCGCTCCGAATAAATTTTCATCATCATTCATACCGCACCTGAACGTCAATATAATTTCCTTATCACCTATTTCATAAGGCTTTTCAAGGTTTTCTAAAATAGAAGAAAGAAAGGTCATATTTTTTTCTTTTTCTTTATAAGGCAGGGGAATTGCAAATTCATCTATATTTATATGATAAGTTTTTGTTAATTTTTTTAATCTCTTTCCTATTTCAATTATCAGTTCCTCACCGATTTTCTGACCGAAAAAATTGTTAATTTGCCTAAAACCATTAACATTTAAAATTGCTATATAAAAATTGCCTTTTTTTAAATCTTCTGTCAGTTTCATTCTGTTTGGCAGCTTGCTTAAAGGATGGATGAGATAATTTTTTATCATTTGGTCCCTGTAATATACAATGGAACTTACAGCCTTGTTTATTTCCTCTTTTAATTTTTCAAATTCAGCATAATTCATTTTGGTTTTTAAAGGTTTGTATATACCTTTTTTAATTTTATTTTTAAAATAAAGCAAAATTTTATTAATATCTTCCCTGATTGTTTTCATATAATCATAAAAATAATAAAGTGTAACTATAAGAGCAATTCCAAGTATGAAAAAAATAAATAAAAATGTTTTATTATACCTTAAAACCTGATTTTTTACAGGAATTTTAGCTTCTATAACACCTATAAAATCCCCTTTTTTAAATCCTGT